>OFEK01000186.1_pt1 | contig 84393 bp, 71 predicted proteins | sample 1521131 | NCBI WGS metagenome assembly OFEK01 (sample SAMN05720209, study PRJEB24109) | activated sludge metagenome | isolation source: Anaerobic digester | place: China | collected 2015-12-16 | reverse complement strand
TCGTATGGTAACTGACCTTACTCATGTCAGTCGTTTTGGCAAGGACTGCGGGGATGATGGGATGAGAATGATGGGAGATGATTTTACACCAAAAGATTGCGATAAATTTTTTCAAAATAGAAATGGTAATTCATTACAAATAACATATTCAAACTGTAAATTAATGTATTACTGTAAAAATTATTTTAACTCTATGGAACAGCAAATGAAAGAATTGATCATGTTTTGGGAAAGTGAATTAGCTTCTATACCTAATAGTGATCCTGGAGCTGAAAATGCTAAAGCTACTGCAAAAAGAAATATAGAATATTACAAAGAGAGGTATTCTCATTACCAGAACCTAAATTCTATAATGGACTATATCATGCGATCACCTGGAGGCGGTGGAGGAAGGACTGGAGGTGGTGGATTAGGAATGAAAGCTGAATGCGACGCATTATTTAGAGATTTGGTTCTTACATGATTTTTCATCGTAATAATTAATTTAAAATAGAATATAATTGATTAGGGGAATATTGATGAAAAGAAAACTAGTTTTTATTACCATCACAGCGTTATTTTTTTCTTGTATGATTCTTTCTTTTTTTACTAATAGATATTATGCCCTTTACAAGAAAGCTGATGATAGAATATTGGCACTTGAGAATGAAAATTGGGCTCTTAACTTGGATATTGAAAATGTTAAGAAGCATTTCAATGAGTTAGAAGAGTATGAATCATACACTGAATATTCATTAAAATATTATGGATATGACAATGAATGGAAGGTTAAGAATATCACAGAACAAAAACAAAGAATTAGAGATATTTTGTCGATATATAGTTCTCCGCATGATTAACTATTTAATTTATAAGTGTGACATCTTGCCTGGTTCACTTTTAGCTCAATTAAATATTGTCACATGTCAGTCGTTTTGGCAAGGATTGCGGGGATAATGGGATGAGGCTGATGGGACCAACTGAAGCTGATTGTACGGTCTATGGAAATGAAACATGTGAAGAAATTTTTAAAAAGTATGCAAACAGGGCTAAATGTAAAGTGTTTAGAATAGGAACAAATATCAAAGCTATCTGTAAAAAAACATATGAATGCTGGAAAGCAGCCAATACCATGAAAACAGATCATAATGATTGTTTGGGTGGTTTTTGGTGGGTTTATCCATCATGCTGGGCAAAATTGTTGGATTCAAATTATTCAGTTTATGTTGGTAAAGGTGAACCAGCTTTAAATTTAAGGTGGGATGCGTTTAGAGTTCTTAACAATATAGCTAACGGTGACACATTTGGAATTCCAAAGAATTGTGGAGAATATACTGTACCATACCCATGATGAAACACAATTTACTAAAGGAGGGAATTTTGCATAATAAATTGACAAGTTCTATGTTGATATGCTTAATGCTTATTAGTTTATTTTCTTGCGATAAACCTCCACCCCTTTCCTGGCACAGTGCTTTCCAGGAAAAAGGCTTGTTACAAAGTACGCTGTTTGATCGAAATCTCTACCAAAACCTACTAGTAGTTGATGATAAGATATATCTGTATGACCCTTTTGTCAGCAACAATATCTTTGTAATGAAAAACCAAGAAGATCAAGGTACATATAACAAGCACTTACTGAAGGGATCCTTGTTTGAAGACTCACCATTGTATTTGCCTTGCTCCATTACGAATGATTTGTCAGGCAACCTTTATATTCTGGACGATCATATTGAAAACAGAGGATCCCTTGGTAGCCCAATAATCCGTCCCTATGATTACAAGGGAGAACACCTTATTTATCGGTATGATCTATCAGAACACAAACTCCAACTACTTCATCGCATCGCTTATGACAACACCTCCGATTCATTCCTGCAACTTTTTTGGTGGAATGATAACTTGATGCTTTTAAGCAGAAGCTGGGAACGGGGATACTTTCTCTCTTCTGTATCTCTTGATCCCTCTGACCATATCTTGAAACAGATTCATCGTTTCGAAAATGATATTTTGGATATCGATGTTTCAGGAAACATTCTTCTTACCTTGGAAAGTGGAGGTGTTGCCACTGAATGTACCTACGACGGATCTCAACTGAGGATCAAAAATCAGATTAGCTTGCCTTCAAAAGGCTTTTCTTACTCTGATTATTCATACAAAATTCTTTTTACCAATCACAATTCACATTATTTGGTATATAAAACCATGCGTACATCAGAAGAGCAGATTATGATTGATGCTTTTTTTGTAATGCAGGGATCCAAACTTCTTTTTGATATGCATCAAGTTCCTTCCAACTTGATTGCATTTACCAAAACAAGACAAACCACTTTAAATCAAACCGAATCCATTTTTGCTTTAGAAAATAGATCTGGGAAAATTTATTTTTTAGATAACATATTGCCTTCTGATGTTTAGGTTAAAATGGGATGAAACAAAAAATCACCAAGGAGAAAAAGGAAAAAAAGTAGCAGGGATTTGTTTTAAATTAATATTGACCAACAGATGATAAACAAGATAGGGGCAGTAAACACTGTCCCTATTGTAAATGTTGTTAATCAATCTTCCCTAAACACACCCGCATTGGTCTGGCAAATGAGACACGAGCAAACGCGAGAGTTACTTTTTCAGTTCCCGTGCGATGTCCCCGTGCCATATTATATATTGCTGTGGTAAAGCAATTTGATTATAATGATGCTATTGGGGGTGTTCCATGAAATATAATTTAGTATTATTGGTCATCATAGGTGTTATTCTTTCTTCATGCACTGCGGGTGGTGCTGGAGGTAAAACAGATCCCGAGTTTGTCTCTTCTGTTCCTGTTCAAAACCTTGAAATCAAAGTGCCTGTAATCAGTAATTTCAAACCAGACAGAATTTCTGATGAGTTTCATGATTCTTACAAGCAAGTATTACGTATGGGCGATGGTGCCTTAAACATCCTTGATTACGAGGAGCTTTACCCACTACCCAGAGGAAGTGGAACTGTCAAATTAGTGAGATATGAGGCAAGCTCTTCTCCCGCAAAACAGTATTTTGATTTCAATTCTGATTATCAAAAATACAACATGGAGATTTTTAAAACAGAACGCTATAATGTTCCCCAATATCAGTATCCCCTGGCTTTTTTTGAGCTTAAATATAAGGTAAAAAATGAATTTACTCCTCCCAAGCCGTATTTTTTGCATTATATGTCAACAAACAACCAACAAACTGAGCTCTGGCTTAGCAACGCTTCCATCTCCTTTGCCCACCAGATAGATACGCTGGATCATGTTGAATTTTTCCCCAAACCCATGGCTTATTACCACAATTATGTCGATTATTACCATGGATGGCTTGCGTATTTAAAAGGCAACGATATCCACTTGATCAACTTATACGCAGAGCTAAGCATGGTAGAGGATAAAAGCAAAGTGGGTCCAATAAAAGAGCTTTTAAATAGTGATCCAAATGCCTTCCAACTTGATACCGTGAAATATAAGCAAAATAGAAAGAATAGAATCATCCCTGAAGCATATGCAAGCATATTCAAAGCCGATGCTCCTGAAAATATGAAAAGACTCTTGCATTTGCATGAACTCAAAAACTATATTCTTCTCACTTATCCCACACAAAATCAGAGCGATCGGATATATCTTTTTGAAAAAAACTTTGCTAATCCCCCCGATATGATTGAATTTGAAAGGGATCGATATTATATTCATCCTGGAAGTGACCTTGAAAACGATCATCCCATGATACTGATGTACGACAATATGGCTGAGGAAATTGAGTTTTACGATATTATTACCAAAAAGCGTTCCAGTATAAGTCTGAAAAGTGTTTTGGCTCCAGTGGATCGGAAAATTGACAAGCTAATTCTCTCCAAAAGCACCAAGGGCTATGATTTGCTGGTCTTTCCCGAAGCTTTTGCTGATGTTCAAAACCATTATTTCATGATCCTTGAGCTGGACAAGGAAATGAAACCTGCAAAGCAAATCAGGGTAAACTTTAAAACTGATTTTATCCATCATTACAATCAAGCAGTTTATCGGACTCAGGAAAAAGACTTTGTCCTTTTGTTCACAGACAAGGAAAACGACAATTTATACCTGATGAAATGCTCTTTAGACAGCAAGACAAGTAAATTGGAAACCAAATGTTATGGCTTAGCCGACTTTCCCTATTTACTTGGTGATTTGATCTTGCTGTATCATCCCGGGGGGTATTTTGTCATTCAGAATACGCTAAAACGAGATGAAAACAATGCTTATGATAATTTTTACCAGGTAAAAGTCGATTTTTATAATCTTAAAGGATTCGAAGGATCAACAAAAACGAATGAGGTGAAGTAATGGAAGAAATGAACCAGATTCATGATGTATCCTCACTAGAAGAGCGACCAAATCTATTAGATGGTTTTCTGTTTGTAGGAAGTATGGTTTTGGGCGTATGTTTTGTAATATTGTTTTACAAAAAACTGCTTGGAGTATCGTTTCTTCTCTTTATCCTGGCTTTTTTTCTTTTGGTTTTTATTGGATTTCGTCAAAAGATAAAATTCAGACCTCTCATCTCCTGGTTTCTTCTTTTTGTGATTTTGGTACTGGCTTCAAGTTATTTTGTTTTTGCAAGCCCTTTGTTTATGATTTTGAATTTCTTTATGATTCTTTTCTTAATCATTTCACATCAACTACTTATCACTGGTTTTCACAAGTCCTCATGGGATCAAATCAGCTTTATACCTGAAGCAATCTTTCATTTTTTTGAAAAGACTATTTCAGGCCTCCCCCGCCTTTCTCAGCATAGCTATTTCAGCCTCAAATCTTATGGTAACAATAAGCAAGTAAATACCATGCAGAAAATTTTTATCGGTATTTTGGTATCAATTCCTCTGATATTTATTGTGATTGCATTGTTGGCTTTTGCTGATGATGTGTTCCGCTTCTATATCAACGATTTGCTTCAGTCGATTAAGTTGGCTGATTTGTTCAATCAACTCTTTATTTTCTTCCTGGTTTCATCCCTGATTTACGGCTACTTATGGATCTTCAAACACAGCAGAAAAGCTGAAAAGCCTTATGATGATTGGCCAAGCAATGTCCGACCTTTGAAGCACATGGATTCCACCATTAGTATGACCTTCCTCTTCTTGTTCAATTTGGTCTATCTGGGATTTTTTCTTGTGAAGTATGCCTATATGTTTGGTGCGATCAATTATGTTTTGCCGCAGGGTTTTTCACCTGCAGAATACGCTCGAAAGGGTTTTTCTGAGCTTCTAATCATTGCCTTGATCAATTTCGTGATTTATGTGATCTTTATTCGTTTCAAACCTCTTGCTGGAAAGGCTTATGCATTTTTCCTCAACCTTTTGATATCTTCGCTGGTGTTGTTCACTCTGGCCATCTTGTTTTCAGCTCATTTGCGCATGACGCTTTATGAAGCTGCGTTTGGATACACCTATCTTCGCTTGCTGACCCATAGTTTTATGGCGTTTTTGTTTGCTTTGATCATGGTGGCTTTGTTTAAGGTTTGGATCCAGCAAGTTCCACTTAAAAAACTATACATCGTCTTGACCTTACTGGCATTTATACTGGTAAATTATATGAATATCGACCAATTGATTGCTTCAAAGAATATTGAAAGGTATTATAGCAGTGGTGAGATAGACGATAATTACTTACAAGCTTTGTCTTATGACAGTTTTCCAGAATTGGTGGATTTTTATACTCAATATGAATCTTCACCCCCTCTGTATCTCACCTTTCACAAAAAATACGAGTTGCTTAGCAAGGCTCAGTTTTGGCCTTCATACAATATTGCACGAAATAAAGCGAAAAAAGCACTGGATCGTTTCTTTCAGTTAGAAGAGGTGAGGACAAATCCTTTTCAAGATAGAGATGAAAAAATGGAGTTTTAAAATTCTCATATAAAGACTGATACTTTCTTTTCATTGAAAAACATCCTTTAAAAACTACAATCATAGAGTAAGAAAAGAAATGATTTTGAGCAAATGAAATAAAAATAAAGTTAGTGGAGGATGTTATGAAAGTTGGAATTAATGGATTTGGAAGGGTGGGCAGACAAGTCCTGAAAGCCCTGATGGAACGTCACCCTCAGTATGAAGTTGTTCAAATTAACGATATTGCAGACACCAAAACCCTTGCACACCTTTTTAAATACGATTCTACTTATGGGGTTTATTCTCAAGAGGTCAGCTCCCAAGACAACACCATGACCGTAGGCAAAAACTCCATATCCATGACCCATTTTACCGATCTCAATACCATCGAGTGGCAAAAAGGAATTGAAGTGGTTATTGAATCCACTGGAATTTTCACTGATCGCTCAAAAGCCGCCCTACATTTAAAAAATGATGTTCAACAAGTAATTATCACTGCCCCCTCAAAAAATGCTGATTGTATGATAGTTTTGGGTGTTAATGATGAGCTATTTGATCCTACAAAACATGCTGTCATATCCAATGCCTCCTGCACTACCAACAGTCTCGCTCCTGCAGTCAAACTTCTCAATCAACGTTTTAAACTACTGAAAGGTTTTATGACAACGGTTCATGCCTATACTTCAGACCAGCGGATCCTCGATCTCCCCCACAAAGATCTCAGACGCTCTCGTGCTGCTGCTGTCAATATCATCCCAACTTCCACAGGTGCCGCTGATGCTGTGGGCATTGTTATTCCCGAGTTGAAAGGATTACTCACGGGAATTTCTTTGCGAGTTCCGGTTGCAGCAGTTTCAGTCACCGATTTTGTCTGTAGTGTTGAGCAATCCACCAGTATTCAAGAGGTCAACGATGTATTTGAGCAAGCCTCCAGGAATTCGATGAATGGCATACTGGGTTTCACCACAGAACCACTTGTTTCCTCCGATTTTAGAAGAGATTCCCATTCAGGAATCATCGATGGACTGTCCACCAATGTGTTGGATGGCAACTTTATAAAAATCCTGAGCTGGTATGACAACGAATGGGGTTATTCCTGTCGTGTGGCCGATTTGGTGCATTTGATTCATCAAAAGAAAAACGGTGGTTCATAGTCATGAGATCGATTCGTGAAGTTGAAGTACGCCACCAAACAGTTTTGCTGAGAGAAGATTACAATGTTCCCATTGACAAAAATGGTCAAATCACCTCAGATACACGTATTATTGCATCTCTTCCCACGATCAAGTATCTTATGGAAAAAGAAGCCAAAGTGGTCATTGTCAGCCACATGGGAAGACCAAAGGGTAGTGATCCTATGTATCGGCTTGATCAGGTAGCTGACCGTCTGACAGCTTTGCTTGGAAAGAAAGTCCTCAAAACCGCTGGAATTACAGGAGATGAGGTTAAATCTGCAATAGATCAAATGCAGGCTGGGGACGTACTTATGCTGGAAAATGTACGATTTGATCCCCGTGAAAATACCAATGACGCTGAATTTTCCAAAGAATTAGCTGATCTGGGGCAAATCTACGTCAATGATGCCTTTAGTGCCTCTCATCGGGAGCACGCTTCAGTGCTTGGTATCACTAACTATTTACCTTCATATGCAGGTTTTTCCATGGAAAAGGAAATCATCGAATTAAACCAACTTCTCGACCATCCCGCTCATCCCTTTATTCTCCTTCAGGGGGGAGCCAAGGTGTCCAACAAGATTGGAGTCATTGAGCGCTTATTAGATAAATTGGATGTAATATGCATCGGTGGTGGTATGGCTTTCACTTTTCTCAGAGCCCAGGGCTATGCGGTTGGAAAGTCATATCTTGAAATCGAAAAGCTCGATGTAGCCACAAAAATCATGGAAATGGCAAAGAATCTTGGCAAGAAGCTTATCTTACCCGTGGATTTTTTGGTGACCGACTCCCTTGAGCATTCTACTCATCGTGAAATTGTTGCTTTTGACAAAATCCAGGATCATATGATCGGAGCTGATATTGGTCCGTCCAGTGTAGAGCTCTTCAAAAAGCATATGCTTTATGGCAAAACCATCCTTACCAACGGACCCATGGGGATCTTTGAAAAAGAGGGCTTTGGTACCGGAACCCTTGATTTATACAGGTTTTTAGGCAATTTCCGAGACACCCATGTACTTGCTGCTGGAGGCGATACCAGCGCAGCTATCGAGAAATTTGGTCTGGCAAGTCGTTTTAACTATATCTCTCTCGGCGGAGGAGCCACGCTGGAATACCTGGAAGGAAAAGAACTCCCTGGAATCAAGCCTCTTTTATGATGACAAACAAAGTCCTGTTTATAATTTGCGATGGTATGGGAGTAGGAAAACCCTATCCAGGCAATGCAATTCACCTGGCGCATACCCCTTTTTTAGACCACCTCAAGGACCACTCGTTGTACACCGAGTTAACATGCTCGGGTGAAGCAGTTGGTTTACCCGAAGGTCAAATGGGCAACTCCGAAGTGGGGCATTTGAATCTCGGTGCCGGGAGGATTATATACCAGGACATTACTCGCATATCCAAAGCCATCCGGGAAGGTAGCTTTTATACCAATCCCGTCTTATTGGAAGCTCTAAACAAAGCAAAAAGTTCATCGCTTCATTTAATGGGCTTGCTTTCAGATGGTGGAGTGCACTCTTCCATGGATCACCTGATAGCCCTAATTGATTCAGCCTATCAAAATGGAGTAAAGCGAGTATATCTGGATTTGTTTTTGGATGGTCGAGACACCGAACCTCGCTCTGCTCTAATTTATCTTAAAGAGCTTGAGAAGGCCACTAATCATTTTTCTAAAGCTACCATAGCCACCCTTTGTGGCAGATATTATGGTATGGATCGAGACAAACACTGGGATCGACTTGAGAAGTCGTGGCAAGCTATTGTTTTAGGGCAAGGCTTGCACAGCAAAGACCCCTTTTGTGCCATCCAGGAAGCTTACGATCGTGGGGAAAATGACGAGTTTGTGCAAGCTACGGCTATGCTTGATCAGGGCAAAGCAGGTGGTCTTCATCAAGACGATGTGATGATTTTTTTTAACTTCAGAGCCGATCGTGCCAGAGAAATATCTCTCAGCCTTGCTGATCCTGCATTTAAAGCTTTTGACCGAGGCAATGCTCCTGTGCTTAAAAACTTCTACTGCATGGTTCCCTATGAGGAGACTTTTACTTTTCCCTGTCTTTTTGAAAAAGAAAATATCAGTAATACTTTAGGCGAAGTGCTGTCAGAAAATAACAAAACTCAGTTACGTATTGCTGAAACCGAAAAATATGCCCATGTTACTTTTTTCTTTAATGGAGGTCGTGATGAGCCCTTCATTCATGAAGATCGAGTTTTAGTTCCTTCTCCCCAGGTGGCTACCTTTGACTTAAAACCTTCGATGTCAGCTCATGAAGTGACTCAAGAGCTATTAAAACGTTATTCCAGAGCCTACGATTTTATCTTGCTCAACTTTGCCAACCTGGACATGGTAGGTCACACTGGAAGCATAGAAGCCACCATAGGAGCAGTTGAGACGGTGGATGTCTGCCTTGCACAGTTGGTGGAACAGTTTAAATCTGACTATCATATCATCATTAGTGCAGATCATGGAAATGCTGAAGAGATGCTGACCCCGGAGGGCAACATTCAAACAGCTCATACCCTTAATCCTGTCCCCCTATATCTTCTGCTTGCTGATGATCGTTGCGTCAAACTCCGAAAAAAAGCGCTATTAAGCGACACGGCTGATTTGATTTTGTCTTTGATGGGTGTCCAAAAACCCGAATCCATGAAAGAAAGCAGGTTGATTGAATGACCACGGATCAAATACGCAGTTCATTTCTGCAATTTTTTAAGGATTACAAGCACAAGGAACTAACTTCCTCTCCTTTGCCCATAGAAGAGCCGACTCTGCTTTTTACGGTGGCTGGTATGGTACCCTTAAAAAAATACTTTTTGGGAGAAGAAACTCCTTCCAATCCAAGAATGTGTAGTGCTCAGCGATGCCTGCGCACAAATGATATTGAACAGGTGGGCAAAACCCCAAGACATCATACTTTTTTTGAAATGTTGGGTAATTTTTCGGTGGGTGCTTATTTTAAAAGCCAGGCTATCGACTATGCCTGGGAGTTTCTTGTCGAATCTCTTAAGATCAATCCCAATAATTTATGGGCTACGGTATATCCTGAAGACGATTCTGCAAAAAAACAATGGAAGCATTTCCTTCCAAGCGAGAGAATACTCGATGACAAAGATAACTTTTGGAAAATGGCAGACACAGGACCCTGTGGCTTTGATTCCGAAATCTACTTTGATCGAGGTCCCCAGAAAAATTGCTCTAATCCTGACTGTAATCCACTTTGTTCTTGTGGACGCTTCACTGAAATATGGAATTTAGTTTTCATGGAGTTTAATCTTGATGTCAAAGGTGTTCGTTCTCCGCTACCACAAAAAAACATTGATACGGGTATGGGTTTGGAGCGTTTGGCAGCTGTTATGCAAGGAGCAAGTACCAATTTTGGTATTGATATCTTTTTACCCTTGATCTCTCAAATACAAGATTTGAGCGGAAAAAAGGAAAGTGAAGATGAGCGAAGATTTCGCATGATTGCAGACCATGCTCGAGCCATGGTCTTTCTCACTGCTGATGGAGTGTTTCCAGAAAATCAAAAGCATGGCTATGTATTGAGACGTTTATTGCGAAGAGCAAAACTTGCTGGATATCAACTGGGTATCCACGAAGCTTTTCTCTGGCCTTTGTGCCAAACAGTGATCCAACTCATGGGAAATCACTATTCCTACCTTGAGAAAGCCAGCGAGAAAATTGAATTGATCGTCAAGCAGGAAGAAAACCAATTTCAAGATACCCTCGAAGAAGGGTTTCGTTTGTTTCACGAGGAACGTGAAAAGACTGTCAATGTTTTTTCCGGGAAAGCAGCATTCAAGCTTCATGATACTTATGGATTTCCTATCGAACTCACCCGTGAGTTGCTGGAAGATTATTCGATGAGTTTAAATGAAAAAGAATTTGAAAAAAACCTTGAAGAGCAGAGAAGCAGAGCAAAAAAAGGGAAATCTTTTCAATCCTTAATCCAGGAAACTGAGTTTTGGGTGGACTTGAAAAATCATGTAGGAGCTACCAGTTTTTCTGGATATGAAAAAGAGAACGAAGAAGCCAATATTCTTGCGATAATCCATAATGGTGAGGTAGTTACAGAAATTAAAGAAAAGAAAGGATCGTATTTAATCATTCTGGATCAGAGCCCGTTTTATCCTGAAAAAGGCGGTCCTATCGGCGATCAGGGCTTCATTAGCAACGAGCACGGTAGCTTTCATGTTACTCAAACCTTGTCTCCCATCGACCATCTGATTGTTCACCAGGGTCAACTAGTTGATGGTACCTTATCCTCAGGAGACAAAATAACTGCTTCAGTGGATCATGCTTTCAGAAAAGCCATCACTCGTGCACACACCGCTACTCATCTGCTCCATGTTGCATTGAAGGGTATTTTAGGTGACTATGTCAATCAAGCAGGTTCCTGGATAGAACCTGACTATTTCCGTTTTGACTTCAATGCCCTGAGAGCTTTAAGCGATGCTGAAATTGTTCAATTGGAAGATTCTGTAAACAAGATAATATCCAAAGGGATTTACGTCTGTGCTCAGGATATGAGCTTTCAGGAAGCCATAGAAGATGGTGCTACTGCTTTGTTTAAAGAAAAATATGGAGAGCAGGTGCGTGTCGTAAGTATAGAAAGCATTTCAAAAGAGTTATGTGGCGGAATACATACTCAAAATACCTGCGAAGTTAGACTGTTCAGAATTCTAAACGAAAGCAGTATTGGATCCAACCTGCGAAGAATAGAAGCTGCAGTGGGCGACAAAGCTATTGAAAGCTACCGCAATGAAAGTCAGGAATTAAGAGCTATCGGACGTTTGCTCCAAAAACCAAACTTAAGCTCTTTGCAAGCAGTTAATCAGGTTATCGAAGAACACAAAAAGACTCAGACCAGCCTAAAACTACTTCAGGAGCGCTTGCTGGAACTCTCTTCCAGGGAGTGGCTGGACAAAGCTGAGAAAATTGGACAACTAAGCCTGATCAGTGGAAAATCCAAAGACTTCTCCCTGGATCAGCTCAAGCTATTAAGCGATCTCTTGCGCCAACAGATCCAGACTCAGTGCATCATTTTGTTGTTTGATGTTTCTAAAGCTACCCCAGGTCTCGTTCTTTCTAGTTCAAAAGAAATAGATTTAAAAACGCTGTGGACTAAGCTTCAAAGCAAGTTTCAGTTAAAGGGGGGAGGGCCTTCCCATATGATTACAGGTACTCAGGTTAAAACTGAAGAAATTCCTGAAATCCAGAAAACACTCAAAAACCTTCTCCATGAATTACAAGCAACTGGGTAAAACGCCCCTCAGGGTATCTGAGCTCTGTTTCGGAACTTTGGTGATGAGTCCTTTGCAGGCAAACCTACCTTTAAAAGAAGGACAGGCTTTGCTCGAACATGCAATTGAGCAAGGTATAAATTTTTTTGACACCGCAGAACTTTATCAAAGCTATGCCTACTTCCGCTCTCTAAGCTCCTCAAAAAAGAATTCCCTCGTGATTGCTTCCAAATCGTATGCAGTGGACGAAAAAGAGATGACTGAAGCTATCGAAGAGTGCCTTCAGGAATTGGATAGGGACTATATTGATATCTTCAAACTCCATGAACAGGAATCAGTGCTTACCCTCAAAGGGCATCGAGGAGCCCTTGAAGCAATGCAAAAAGCCAAAGAACAGGGCAAAATCAGAGCTATTGGAGTTTCCACTCACTCAGTTAAACTAGTCGATCAACTGGCGCTCCATCCTGAATATGAAGTGATACATCCGCTGTTCAACTATATGGGGCATGGCTATATGCATGGTACCATTGAGGAACAGGAAGAAAACATAAAAAAACTCTATCTGTCAGGCAAGGGGATCTATGTCATGAAACCCTTTGGGGGTGGACGCTTCAGCATGGATTTTCAAACTGCTTTCAGCTATGTTGATCAATATCCATATAAGCATGCCATCGCTATTGGAATGAAAAATCGAGCCGAAATTGATGCAAACTGTGCTCTGATAGAAGGCACCTTTCATCCTGATATGATTCCCTCCCTTCGTTTGCACGAAAAAAAGCTATTTTATCGAAGAGCTTTGTGTGCGGGATGCCTGACTTGTGTGGATGCTTGCCCCTCAAATGCTATTCATGCTTCTGCTGATGGTGGTATTCGCATTCACCACGACTCATGTGTTCTGTGTGGATATTGCTTGTCTAAATGCCCCCATTTGGCTTTACGGCTTTTATAGTATAATATTAACATGATACTTGCCTTGGATTACGGTGAAAAGAATATTGGGCTTGCCCTGAGCGATGAAGAGGAGGTTTTTTCATTTCCAGTAGATGTGATCTCTGCATCAGAAATGGAAAAAGATCTTCATATTCTCGAAAAAAAGCTTCCTCGTTTTTCCAAAATCACTGAAATAATAGTGGGTCTTCCCAGAAACTTAAAAAACGAAGATACTCCCCAGACGTTCAAAGTAAGAGCTTTCTACCAGAAACTTTTACAAGCTTGGCCAAAGCTTAAAATCACGATGGTAGATGAGCGCATGACTTCAGCTCAACATATGAAAAATGTTCACACTGCCGGAGGCAACTCCAAGCAGGCTCGAAATCAAAAAGACAAGTTTGAGGCAGCCTTGTTGCTTGAATACTACATTACACTGAGGAAAAATGAAAAAGAAATCCAGCAAATCTAAGTTATTTATCTTTATATCCTTTTTTTTAATGGCCATTCTGCTATCGGGCATAGGACTATATCAATGGCTCTTGTTTCAACTCAGCCCCACTCTTACTGGGCCTGTAAGTTTTGAAATCCCTCAAAATGCAAGTCTTGCAAGTATAAGCAAACTGCTTAAGGATATTGGTTATGTCCGTAATGACAGAGTTTTTGCGCTTTATTTACGATATAAAGAGCTGGATCGAGATATTAAAGCTGGTCAATACACCATTGAAAACTATACCAGTCTGGAGGATTTGTCCAGCCTCCTCACACGGGGTCAGGAAAAATTATTTACCTTTACCATTCCCGAAGGTTACACCATCAAACAAATAGCCCAGAAACTCTCAACAGAAGGTCTGGTGGATGAGCAGGCTTTTTTGGATCTGGCGCTCCATCCTCCTGCCGAATTGAGCCGTGAAATTTTAGCTGATTTTCCTGAAAATGCAAGCCTGGAGGGTTTTCTTTTTCCTGAAACTTACTCCCTTGCCAGGCCTGATGCTTATCGTATTATAGAAATGATGACACAACAATTCAAAAAAGTCTTCAATCCTGAATTATACTCTGATAAAGATAAGCTGGGCTTAACCCCCTACCAGATCATCATTCTTGCTTCGATCATTGAAAAGGAAGCCCAATCTGCCGAAGAATTTCCTCAGGTAGCCTCGGTGTTCTACAATCGTTTACGTGATGGTTGGCGCCTGGAAGCTTGTTCCACCGTGGAGTATGTGATAGAAAAAGAAGCCTACGTACTCTCTCTGGAAGAGCTCGAAATCGATTCACCCTACAACACCTACCGAGTAGACGGTCTTCCCGTGGGGCCTATCGCCAATCCAGGAGCAAGAGCTTTAAATGCTGCCCTTCATCCTGCAAGTACTCCCTATTACTTTTTTGTTGCCAAAGGAGATGGCACCCACGCCTTCAGCAAATCACTTGAGGAGCACCAGCGTAATGTCAGAAAATACTTGCCATAAGCAAATCAGAGACGTCTATCTTACCCTCAGAGCCCCCTTCGAGGAAATCTGGTTTGTACAGCACATGATCGAATCCATGGATGGTTTGGGTTTGGTTACTTCGAGCTCTATGCCAGAGTTTCCTGGGAGTTTGCAGGTTCTTACAAGCTCCGATCGTCTTCCTGAGCTTAACGCTCTTTTTCTTCAATTATCCCAAATCATTGGCAATCTGGAGATAGTCCATGTGGAAAGCCCTTAAAGAGTGGCTTAAACCCGATTTAATGGTTGCTCAAATCAATGATATTCCCATAGCGCTTATAGCTCAATGGGGAGCCAGGGGCGTCATCCTCGATGTAGATAATACCCTGCTTTCCAGAAAAGCGAATGAACCTGATCAAACAGTGCAAGCATGGGTTAAGTCCCTGAAAAAGCAAAGCAATGTCATCCTTTTATCCAATAATATCCCTTCCAAAATACGCAGAGCTGCAGACCCTCTTGAGCTCGAATACATTGCCTGGACCATCAAGCCATGGTCTTGTTATTTTCGAAAAGCTCTTAAAAAACTACAACTCTCCAGCAGTGAAGTTTGCGTGATAGGCGATCAATTGTTTACGGATGTGTTGGGCGGAAAACTACTCGGTACAAAAACCATTCTGGTGCAAGCCATAGATCTAAAGCACGAAATGATTTGGACCAAGCTAATGAGATTTTTTGAAAGGAAAGTTTTAAAATCGTGGATGAACAACCCCTAATTCAAAAACTTATCCCCGAAGACCTGATTAAAAATCTTTCGGTAGAATCTTTTTATATCGAAGCAAGAAGCAAGCGTCCGATCCTCCGTGTTTCAGAGCCCTTGGACGAAGCCACTGAGCAAAACCTGATAGGCCTTCTTGGAGAAGATCTTTGCATCAATCAAATCACTGCTCAATCCAAAAATCCTGAAGAACTCGTCAATCGCCTCCTTGAAGAAGCTGTCATCAAAAAAGCGACCGATATCCATTTTGATCCCCATCGTGAATCCATTATTGTCCGTATTCGCCTGGATGGTTTGTTGTATCCCATCTATCAGCTATCAGTTTCTCTTTATCAACGGGTGCTCAATCATGTCAAAATTCGTTCCAGATTGAATATTGCAGAAAAACGACTCCCTCAGGAAGGAGGGTTTTCTCACGACATTGATATTCAACATTTGGATGTTCGAATTTCTATTATTACCACTTGCTTTGGTGAAAAACTCGCCATGCGTATTCTCCCTTCGGGTAATGAGTTTTTAAGTCTTCAGGATATTGGATTTCCTCTTCATCTCGAAAGATTTATGATTGAGAAGCTTTCCCGAAAAACGGGTTCGGTTTTGGTGAGTGGACCTACCGGATCAGGTAAATCTTCCACTTTACATGTTTTCATGAAACATATCGATAAACGAAAACTTCATGTGATCTCTATCGAAGACCCCGTGGAAATCTTTGATGAAGGTATAAATCAACTTCCTGTCACCGAAGCTCTTGGGCTAAGCTATTCGCAACTTTTAAAACGTGTTCTGCGCCAGGATCCTGATGTAATTTTATTGGGTGAAATACGCGATCCAGAGACCGCGAAACTTACCTGTGAAGCTTCTTTAACTGGGCATTTTGTTCTTTCCACTATCCATGCCAAAGATGGGGAGAGTATCCTACTGCGTTTGATGGATATGGGGGTGGATCCCTACCTTGTGGCATCGTCAGCAGATATCTTGATATCACAGCGCTTGGTCAGAAAGGTTTGTCCTTATTGTAGCTCAACAATCCCTATAGAGCCCTATTTTCAACAGTGGTCAGGTTTAAGCGAAATGAAGCAGGGTAGAGGGTGTGATTTCTGTTATCATAGCGGTTACCGTTATCGAACTGGTATTTTCGAGATTATTCAGCTTAGCCCAGAAACAAAACGAGTGATTGCAGAAAAAGAACGTCACCATGAATTGAGTGCTTTGCTTCAAAACGATCGTCAAATTTCCTTGAAAGAATACGGGATTGAGCTGGTTAAGCGTGGCATCACGACTATAAACGAGGTTTATCTAAACCTGAATTCATGAAGCTAAATCGAAAAGAATGGACTATATTTTCCTTTCAAGCAGGGATGTTGCTACAACAAAATTTTCTGCTCCAGGATGTACTCGATATTATTTCAAGAAGTCGAACCAGAAAGAAAGTGAAGCAACTCTCTCAGGAGCTACGGCGGGAAACAGAAAAAGGTTTTTCACTCAAAGAATCTTTGCTCCGTGTGAATCCTAAGGTGGAGCCTTTTTATTTGCTCTCTATTTCTGCAGGAGAACAAAGTGGCACTCTTACCACCGCATTTCAAAACCTGTATTATCATCTTGAGCGAAAGAATTCTCTCGAACAACGATTAAAAAGTACTTCGATCTATCCTCTGATAATACTTAGCATATCTCTCATTCTTGGTATAAGTCTTTTAAGTTTTATTGTGCCCTTGATAACTGAGATTGCCTCCAGTTTGGATACGGAGCTCCCTGCAAATACTCGTCGTCTTATTGCCAGCACTCAATGGATCTCACAATACCGATACTACCTGGGAGCATCGATTCTGCTCATTCTTGCAAGTGCTGTTTATCTGCGACAACGGTTTAGGTATTTTTTTCATACCCTTTGCTTGAAGCTTCCTTTAATAGGTGATTGGACTCGCAAAAAGGAGCTTTGGAAGTTTTTCAGCACTTTTTCTTTGTTGTTAAGCAATCAGGTTCCAGCAGATACTGCCCTGGGAATTGCATGTGAAACCTTGCATAATGTTCGACTATCTGAAGAAATCGCTCTTGCAATTGAGCCCCTGCGTCAGGGAGAATCTCTGGCAGGTTCTTTACATCGATTTATGATCAGTAGTGAATATCTTTACTCGCTTCTAAAAACAGGTGAAGAAAGCAATCGTATGGCGCAAAATGCTCAGTTTATTTCTGAAGCCCTTCAGGGAGAGCTTAATGCCAATTATGAGCAATGGGTGAAACTTGCAGAACCTGCCCTCTTTTTGCTGATTGGTATGGTGGTGTTGTGGATTGTTTTTTCAGCGTATCTGCCGATGCTTTCCATGTTTCAGTGGGATAGCTGGAATTTACCTTGATCATCGTTCTTTTCTTTGGATTTTACTCAAGTTGCAGTACAATGATGTTTATCTGGGTGAATGAGTAAGTTTGTATCAAAAAAGGAGGATTTAGCATGAAAATGAGGAAAGTGTTTTCTTTAGTCTTGGTTTTTATTGTATTTCCCCTGGTGCTCAGTTTAAGCGCTTGCTATTCACAAAAACAGGTTGAAACCAAGCCCATTGAGCAAGTAAACGATTCTTCGCTGATTAACGATCAAAAGGTTTTGTATTTTTCAGGAGTCACTTCTCAAAAGCTTCTCATGGATGATGCTTTTTACGTACTAAACATTCTGATGCAGGATCCCAAGCCTCAGGATACCAGCTGGACTTTTCAGCTTAATGTTCAACTTACCCGCATTCAACGAATGCTGAATGATGAGTTTGGAAAGATTTGCCCTGTAGAATACAAAGAAGCCAACATGCATTATTTAAAAGCTCTGGAAAGTTTCCGTTTTGTGCTTGAAAACTACCCGAAAGCGCTTGAAAACCTTGACACCAGTCTTATGGAAGCCTGTAGTCAAGAGCTGAAACTTGGTTCCGAATTGTTGGAAACAAGTGTGGAAGAGCTTAAGAAATAAACTGGGCTTGATCCTGGCTGGAAAGTTTTTTTTGGAGCTTTTCAATGACATGATCAGCTTTCTGGCGAACTTCCAACTGCGAATCTGCTTTTAAGTTTTTGATATCATCAATACAAGCAGGGTCTCCAATCATGCACAGGATATCCAGAGCGTGTATTTTACGGGGGACCCTGTCGCCTTTCAACTCGCGCAGAAGCAGCTCTGTGACGGCTGGGTTGTTCATGTCGTGAAGGCTAAGAGATACATAATTGCGTACCCATTCATTTTCGTCTCCCAAAGCATCGATGAGGGGATCAATAGCGGAAGGATCTTTGATAGCACCCAATTCAAGGGTGGCGCGAAGATCTTTGTGGCGAATTCGATTTAATAAGGTGTTTATCTTTTTTTTCATCACACTCTCCAATGATCATAATTTAAGAGTGACTCAAGCTTTTGTCAAGCAAATCATAAACTTAAATCAGTAAACGTTCGATAAGTATTTTTATTGCAATACCCAGGATAGCTATTCCACCCCAAATGCCTGGTCTGCGAATTTGGTATTTTTGTGAGGATCTTCCCAACCAGACACCCACCAGAGTCATTAGGCTCGCAGTGATGCCTATGATGAGGGAGGGTATCCAAATACTGCGTTGTAGGATTGCATAAGAAAAGCCCACTGCCCATGCATCAAGACTGGTTGCAACGGAAACTCCAATTAAAGCCCAGCCGCGAGAGAGATCGGTGGTGGAGCCTTGTTCGGGGTTTTTGATAGCTTCTACAATCATGTGGATTCCTATGATTGCAAGTATCCCCGTGACAATCCATACATCTGCCTGCTTCAACCAGGGAGCTATGGCTTGACCCAGGAGAAAACCAAGCAAGGGCATAAAAAACTGGAAACTCCCAAAAGCTATGGAAAGCCTTTTCATGGCGTTCCTGTCGCAAGCTTTATCACACAAGCCATGTGCAAAAGCTATGGAAAAAGCATCCAAACCCAAACTGACCGCTATCACCAATAATTCTATCATGCAACACCCTATTCTTATTTCAAATAGAACCAGTATAATCAAATTATATATGAAAAAAAAAGGTGAAACATGAAAGAAAAACTATCTCCCGAGGATATTTGCACGCATACTGGTGAAGATTATACAAATTATCATGGTGCCATGATCCCTCCGATTTTTCAAAACTCCTTATTTGTTCAAAGCAAAGATCATCCTTTTGATCCAGAGAACTTTGTATATACTCGAATGAGTAATCCCACGCTTCAGGTAGCTGAAAAAAAGCTTGCAGAGCTCGAATGTGCCGAAGCTGCCCTGGTTTTTAGTTCTGGTATGGCAGCTATCAGCTCCGGGATTCTTTCAATAGTAAAAGCTGGAGACCATATCTTAGCTGTAGAAAATGTGTATGGACCTACGCGAGAGTTTCTGGAGCAATATCTCAGCAAATTCAACATCTCAGTCAGCTTTGTAAAAGGAGTTTGCCCCAAGGAGTTTGAAAATGCTATTCAACAAAATACCCAATTGATATATCTTGAAAGTCCTACGAGTTTCACGATGCATCTGCAGGATTTGGCTGAAATAGCAAATATTGCCAGAAAAAATCAAGTTTTTACGATGATAGACAACACCTGGGCTACTCCTTTGTATCAAAATCCTATCATGCTTGGGATTGATCTGGTAGCGCATACTGCCTCTAAATACCTGGGTGGGCATAGCGATATTGTTGCTGGAGTTCTGGCCGGGACAAAAAAACACCTGGACACAATCCAGATGAAAGAAAGAGCTCTGTTTGGTGCCGTGATGGATCCACATCAAGCTTGGTTGCTAATTCGAGGCTTGAGGACGCTTCCAGTGCGTTTGCAACAACATCAGCAAAATGCCCTTAAGATTGCCAAATTTCTCGAACTGCATCCTGCGGTTGATCATGTTCTTTATCCTGGGCTTGCTTCCCATCCTCAATATGAGCTTGCAAAACGACAGATGTCTGGTTGCAGTGGTTTGATGAGCTTTGTCTTGAAAGGAGATGCTCAAACCGTTGAAACCTTCATTCAACAGCTTCAGGTGTTTCAATTGGCTTGTAGCTGGGGAGGTTTTGAAAGCCTTGTAATTCCCATTGGAAAGGGCATGGATATAGATATGCGCGAAAAATTGGGCATCCATCCCGAGCTTATCCGGATTCATGTGGGTTTGGAAAATATTGATACTTTAGTTAGCGATTTGAAACAAGCACTGAATAAGTGTATGGAATAAACCAATTTATGGTAAAATAGGAGCACATAAAGCAAAAGGGGTCTCAAATGAAGCGAATAAGAGAAGAGAAGGGGCAAACGCAATTAGAGTACATCTTGCTTATTTCGGTTGTGATTGTCATTCTGAGCTTGGGAATACCCCCAATGAGAGAAGCAGTTGCCAATGTTATCACTCGAGCGATTCAAGCCTTCAGCCGAAACGACGAAGTGTCTGAGCCTCCTGCAGGAAACGATGTTTTTAGATTTGATTATAAGCAAAGTCTTCTTTAAAAGATAAAAAAAAGGGGGGAGCTGTGCTTTATTCAAGCTCCCCCCTTTTTTTTACTAAATTAATACCTTAAAATAGCAGCGGCATTGGTCTTATCGGGCATAAACTCAGGTTTGACTGAAAAAACAGTCCCTTTGTTGACCAGAGTCTGGATGCTGGCATAACTAAGAAGGTCTTCATCCCCAGTCTCAAATTTCTCGTGGAGGGTGACTTTTTCTATATTTTCGTCAATAGCCCCCCAGCATTCAATCTCTCTTGCCACAAAAAGGGTATCGATTTGCCCATTTTTGGCTGCGAGTACTATTTCTTCAAGCTGGGAAGAGGTTTTGCCAGTACCGTTCAACTGGTGATATCGCTCTTCGGCTTCAGTTCGTTCTTTTTTAAAATAGGGCCTGATTAATGGAAAACCCTTTTCGAGCAAAACTCGGGCATCAAGATTGTCTGGATTGCCAGGGATGTGATCTTCAAAAAGCAGGGGGTACGAATTGATTTCCTTGTAAAGAGAAAAGTTGGTGTCCACGGTGGCAAGAATCAATGGGTCATGGGTGTCTTTCAAAACTTTGCTGACTTGATGATCGACTGCGCGGAAAAACTTTTTTAAGTTTTCTTTTTCTTGATCGCTGACATCGCCTCCCCCATGCATAACTGCGGTTTGATCTCCTTTTCCACCTGTGCCAACATAGTGGTGAAATTGGTGAGATTCTGAATCTTTATCCCCAAGGATATCAGCCATGCTTTGAGGCATGTTTTCCACTTCAAGCAGTTCAACTTCGTCGCGATTGCATTGGAAGAGACGCACCTGCTCGGGACTGAGCGCAAGAATGTAGAAGAATTCTTCCCGACTTAGAAGGGGCAACATGGGCTTGAGATGGAAGCGATGAGTTACTATCGCCATTTCTCGAAAAGCATGAGTGGTTCGATAATAGTTCATCCCTTCGGGTCCAATAAAAACCGCAAAACCTTTTCGTTGGTGTTTCCAAAAAAAATGATTGGAAAGGAGCTGATAGGCAGGATCCAAAATCGATTTGACTTCGGGGCTACGTACTCCTTCGAGTATGAGCTCCTCCTCTGCGCGACGAACAAGATTTTTGAAACGAATCGGATCTTGCTCTGTTTCAGCACCAACTGCATGCGTAGGCATAAAGATTGAAACATGATAAGCTCCTGAAGAACGTGACAAGACTTGCAAATCTTCTCTAGAAAATAATCGCACAAGTCCACCTCCTTAAGTTTATGTACAAAGCTTTATGATGTCGCCTTGCCTGCATCTATTATTATATGTTAAATTGGTAAACTCTCCAGGTAAAAGTGACATCAGACATACGTTTCATTGGATTAATCATTTCAAGGTTGATATCTGCAATCTGCGATCCTGAGCCTGCAAGCAAGCCATAAATCTTGGCTAATTCGTAAGATTCAAGGTACAACAAGGCATCCAGTCCATTTTTTTTTGCAAGAGATCCTAGAATAAATATTCGTGCGTGCTTGAATACTTTGAGTTTAAGGCGCTTTTTGAGGTGACGAAAGATCATCAGATCTCGCCACAGCCATTTCCAAAAAGGGATTCGGGCAAAAGATCTCATCCAGTGTTTATGTTCTTGATCCCATGCATCGATGACTTCGTTCAGATCTGGAATCATCACCGAACAAGCCACTATTTCCTTTTGGGGAGAAAGATTTTTTTCTGCAAGCAAGACCCATTCATACAATGCCATCATTTTTAGACCCTGGGCAATATAGTTAAATTCTGCATCATCGAAATACTCAAACTGGGGGTGGCGATCGGTGTCCCAGGCTTGATTGTATAAGCGTTTTATTGCCGCAACATCCTGCTTAAACTTACTTCGACTGAGACTGCGAATTTGTATGCCCTGAGCTGATATCTTCTGTCTTAGCGATTTGCCCTTACTGCCCAGCGAATTGATACGATCTATAAAAGTCTTCATTGTAGTAGTTTTAACTAAAAAAGCATACCAGTCATTTTCTTTTTGAGCAAAGGACTCAAAGTACTCTTGATAATAGGGGGGGTGGTAGGGTTCCATAAACATGGGATGATGCTGGAATCCATCGATTAAAAGCCCAATTTCTCCATTGGCATTAAACCTGGCAGGTCCAATGATTTTTGTTGCGCCCTGTTCCTTGAGAGTTTTAATGGCTTCCTTGAGGAGAGTTTCTGCTACTTTGTGGCACTCAATGCATTCAAAAAGACCAATCCAGCCAATTGGGTCTTGAACTCCGTTTTCATGATAGTTTTTGTCAATATATACTGCGATTCTGCCAGCAAGCTTTCCATTTTTCCATGCTAGAAAGTATTGCAGATAGCTCAGATGTCGAAAAAAGGGATGGGAGCCAGGGAAAAACTTTTTAAAACCAGAGGGATCAGGGTTTAAGTCTGACCATTCTTGCAAATACAAGGGAAATACTTTTTTTGAGCAGGAATCAAAATAAGCTGGAATCTTCCAGGGAACTTGCACAAAGTGATGCAAATCCCTTGGATGAATCCTGTATCCACCCGTCGATACCGGATTTTTCACCAAAGCCCTAAGCTTAATTTCACCCATTGCTAAATTGTAACCCAATTTCCTCTCCTTACAAACCACCCAAAATCGGGGACGGTTCTTTTTTGTTAGAAAGACTTTTTTGACATTTATCTATATCTCAACCATTATTGTTTCCCAGGTGTTGTGTGTAATGCCTTTTAAGATGATTTTTTTGTTCAACGTGTTTGATGATTAATCAAAGCTTCATTGTTTTACCCTGATTAAATACTGCTATTGAAAATCAAAATGTCGCAAGTGCATCGTCCCCATAGTATCTGCGACATATTGACCTGGGGAGGTTTAGGAATACTATTATAATGGAGGTAATATATGAGCAATATTCACCGTATTAGGTGGATTGACCAGCAGATTAGAAATAGAGCTTATCCCAATTGCAAAACGATAGCAGAGCAGTTTGAAATTTCGATTCGTCAAGCTTCTCGAGACATTGAATACCTCCGATATTCCCTGGATGCCCCTCTGGAATACTGTCATGAACACCAGGGATATTGTTATCAGGAGGATGCGTTTGCGCTTCCCTCCCTCTTTATCACCAAGGAAGACCGCAAAGTCCTTTCCTATTTGGCTGGACAATACCGCATGAACTCATCAGATCAAGCACTTCGCCTGGCTGAGTTGCTTCAAAAGATATCGGGTGAACTGGAGGGAGAAGCTGCTCTCTCGTGGCCAGTTCCAGAGTTGCCCTTACACCCCTCGCTGGTAAAAAAGTATCACCTCCTGGATCGCGCGATGAAGGAAAAAACAAAAGTGCATATGAAATATTTCAGCAATAGCAACGATATTACCACGCGTACTATTCATCCCTATCAATGGCTCCAATCATTCGGAAATTTGTATTTGATAGCTTTCTGCGAAAAACGGAAGGATACTCGTATGTTTAGGTTGGATCGTATCCGCAAGCTTCAAGCTTTAAGCGAAACCTATGTAGTCGCCTCGGATTTTAACAGCAAGCGATTCAGAGACATCTCTTCCAGAAGGCTTTGTCAACCCTATCAAGCAATAATTCAATGGGATCGAGCCATAGTCCTTCCAATGAGCTCTGCATTCCAGTCCAAAACCCTACCAAATCATACCCATGAGGTTCAATTTGAAAGCTCAAAACAGCTTTTTTCAAGTCTTCTCTCTCTTGCTGAACCTTTTAAGATTATCTCTCCACCCTGGCTCAAGGACCAATACGACAGATTTTTAAGACTTTTTTCTGAAAAAAATGCCTAAATGGCTAATCTTTCTCATTGGAGGTAAATCATGAGCAAGCCATGTATTTCTGATCTTCATATCACCCCTTCCTGGTGCTCCTATGCCGGATCTATGCACGGAATTCTGCAATCTGCTGGATGGTGGAAAGAGGAATTCTGGAAATTCTACGGGCTTTCAGGAATAGCATGGCATTTTATTGTGCATGAAACCTGCTGTCCAAGCTCTATCACGGTGTACCATTGGACCAACGAGCACTATTATGCCATGGATCGACTAGGCATTTTTACCTCCTCCGATGAGATGTTTTTCAGCCCTTCACTCAACACATTCAAGCACTTGCAAAAAGTGTGTGAAACAAAGATAAAAAATTGCATAGATAAAGGCAAAGGAGTTTTAATCTGGGCACCAAGCCCTTGTTTGGAATTTGGCATCATCAAAGGATATGACGATACTCAGGGAATTTTCATCACTGAAGCGATCAATGATAAGCACCCCGATCCTTTGTTATACGAAAACCTGGGTCTTGGTGAGGTGCCAATTTTGTATTGTCAGTATCCCTTGAGTCAGGTAAATATCCCTCTGGAAAAAGCCATCGCTTCCAGTTTGCGTTACGGGCTTTCAGAATGGAAAAAAGACAGCCATATTCACCCTCAGTATGCTTGCGGAAAAAAAGCTTATGATTTGTGGATTCAGGCAATGGATCACCCCAAGCTGAATGGGTTTGGACTGGCTTATCTTCTGGCAGTCTATCATGAAGCCCGTCAAACACTTCATCATTTCCTTGAGTGGTTGAACGTGGAAAGTAATGAATTTCCTGGAGTGGAGGAAGCAGTCCTGTTATACCAGCAGGTAACAGACTATTTCGAACAGATGTGTCAAATCTGGCCCTTTATGCCCAAAGAGCAAGAACGAGAAGCACCAAAACAGGAACTGCGCCAGGAATTAAAAAACTTACTCCAAAAAGCTAAAGAGCGAGAAACTGTAGCAATGAAAGCTATTGAAAAAGCCCTTCATCTTCATTAGTCTAAGAATCGGAGTAAAATGTTAGTTGATATGAGAAAGGAGCGATGTGTATGAAAAAAGCCAGAGTAAAAAAAGCTAGGCGAGTGCCTTGGACAGGATTGATTGTTATGTTGATTTCTACCGTTTTGCTGACCTGCACCTGGTCTTGCAGATCTCCACGCCCTTCCTCTACTTCCATCAAACCAAGCCAGGCAGTCTCTCTCATTGAGCTTAGCGGAGTCATCAGCAATGAAGCTCCTGGAGGGTTTGGATCGAGCGCAAGCATTAGCCCCCGAGCTGTCAAAGAGCTTTTAGATAAAGCTGAAAAAGATCCCTCCTCACTTTTGGTGCTTTCTATCAGCAGTCCTGGTGGTTCGGTTGCTCCTACCCAGGAAATATATGAACATTTGCTGCATTTCAAGCAGAAAAGTGGAAAGAAGATATATTTCTGGATGAGAGATGTAGCAGCTTCCGGAGGATACTATATTGCCTGCCCCGCGGATAAGATTTATGCGATGCCTACCACCATCACCGGAAGTATCGGGGTTATACTTCAATTGATTAATTATGAAGAGCTGATGGCTAAAATTGGAATCAAGGAACAAAATCTAACAAGCGGAAAATTCAAAGATATGGGCTCTCCAGGTAAACCCTTGAGTGCTGAAGTTCAAGCTATGCTTCAAACCCTTGTGGATGAACAATTCGATCTCTTCTTCCAAACAGTTTTAAAACATCGCAATATCCCCGAAGAAAAACTTCGGGAGCTTGCCCAGGGGCAAATTTTTACTGGCTCACAAGCCCAGAAAAATGGCTTGATCGATGGAGTTATGAGCTGGTATGAGTTTGAATCCCAGATAAAAACAGATATGAATTGGACCGAGGAGTTTCAATGGATCCGACATAAACAAAAAACCAGCTTTTGGTCCTGGCTGGAAAGCAGGATACCATTCTCAGATTTCAATCTATGGCAAAGCATTCAGAACCGACCCACCTTTGAACTACAATTCCGATGGAAACCATAAACAAGAGCACGGAAGTGAAATGGACTTTTAAAGTCCTGGGTATGACTTGCATATCCTGTGCAAATCGAGTCGAAAAAGTATTAAGCAAAGTGCCTGGTGTGAATTTTGCTACCATCAACCTTGCCACCGAAACAGGCTTTGTGCTGAGCACTCAGGATACAAGCTGGGAGCAATTGCGAAAGGCTGTCCAAAAATCGGGCTATGATATCACCCAGGAAATCGATCGTGAAAGCGATAAGAAACGGTGGAGGCAAAATCGGTTTAATCTTATTATCGCACTGCTCTTTACTGTTCCTTTGACGGTGTGGATGATCATTCATATGACCAGCTCTCACCACGGTTCTTCGATGGCTTATCTTAACTTTGAGCTCCTGGCTTCTACCATCGTGATTTTTTTTGCAGGGCGCAAAACTCTCAAAGGAGCCTGGATTGCTCTCAGTCATGGACACACCAATATGGATACCCTCATTTCCCTTGGCTCTCTAACTTCCTGGCTTACTGCGATCTTGTATTTTGCTAACCATTGGGGGCTCATTGTGATCGATATCCTTTCTTTTGGAGCTATTGGAGCGATGATCATGGCTCTTCATCTCAGTGGAAGGTCGATTGAATCCTGGCTTAGAGATCGAGCAGCCCGAGAAATCAAGGTTTTACTCCAGATCAAATCCAGTTCCGCCCGGTGGGTATCCCCTGAGGGTGATTTGATGCTACCAATTGAGGCCATCAAGGAAGGCTGGTTGCTAAAGGTTCTTCCTGGAGAGCGCATAGCTCTGGACGGACTGGTTAAGGAAGGTCATAGCTCGGTGGATGAATCCATGATTAACGGAGAACCCATTCCCAACGAAAAGCATCCAGGAGACCATCTTACTGGAGCATCCATCAATTTAACAGGTGTTTTGACTTTCGAAGTTACGCGAACAGGCGAAAACACCTTTTTAGCTCAAATGATTAAGCTCATTCAAGAAGCCCAGGGCACTAAAGTTCCCATTCAGGCACTTGCAGACAAGCTAACCACTTGGTTCGTCCCTGTTGTTTTACTGCTTGCTCTAGTGAGTGGTGCATTCTGGTGGATTAGTTTCGATAGAATGCAGGCTTTTTACCTTGGATCTCGTTCAATCTTACCCTGGATTCTCAAAACCGATGACGCTTTTTCTTTTGCGCTTTTTTCCTTTGTAGCTACCCTCGTGATAGCCTGCCCTTGTGCTCTTGGCCTTGCTACTCCCATGGCTTTGATCAGTGGAACGGGCTTGTCGGCCAAAAAAGGTATTATGATTCGCAACGGCGAAGCTATCCAAACTTCCACTCAAATGGAAGTTATTTTGCTGGATAAAACAGGCACCCTAACCCTTGGTGAGCCTCGAGTAGTCAAAATCTCTCTTCCTGAAAGCGAAATTCCAGTAGTCGCATCGATCGAACGCCAATCTCATCATCCGCTTGCAAGAGCAGTCAGCCAAATTGCTTCAGATCAACTCGAATTGAAAGAGGTAAAAGAAATCGCTGGGTCTGGGATAAGTGGATCCTATCAAAACGACCAGTACTTTGTTGGAAAAGCAAGGGACCCAAAAGTGTATGAAAACTATTACAAACAAGGTCAATCGGTGGTGGAATGCCTGAAAAATGATCAACTAACAGGATACCTGGTGCTCGAAGACCCCATACGCGAGGATGCATTCGCTATTATTTCCTGGATGAAACAACACAAAATGCTTCCCGTGATGGTTAGCGGAGATCATCAAGCCACTGCAGAGCTTGTGGCTTCCAAAACAGGAATCGATGAAGTATATGCTCAGGTCTTACCCTCTGATAAATTGGATATTGTTAGAAAATATCAGGCAAAAGGCATGAAAGTCATGATGGTGGGCGATGGGATGAATGATGCTGCTGCTTTAAAGGGTGCAGATATTGGCGTAGCAGTGGGATCAGGAACGGACCTTGCCATTGATAATGCCGACATTATCCTCCTGAAGGAAGGAATTTCAGGAATTCGAGACATGATGATCATTTCCCTGAGCACTTTTTCAGTGATTCGTCAAAACCTTTTTTGGGCCTTTTTATACAATCTCATAGCTATTCCAGCCGCAATGATGGGATGGTTACATCCTGCCATCGCCGAAACAGCCATGGCTCTTAGCTCTATTACTGTTATTTTAAATTCTCTGCGTATTCCATCAATTAGCAAAAGGAGACAGAACCCATGAAAACTTATCAGCTTTCGGTTCCCGATATGCATTGCATGCATTGTGTAAAAACCATTACCAAACTGCTCGAAACAGCACATGTGAAGGATTTTACTATTTCACTTGAAAACAAACAAATCATCCTCAGCACTGATAAGATTGAGGAAATAATTCAAAGCTTGAGTGAAGCAGGATACGAGAGCACGATTGAAACCCGGTAAAATCTGGGCGAGTCTGGCAATTCTTCTTGCAGTAACTCTTTGGGGTTTATCCTTTGTGAGCATGAAGATTGTGATAAACTCGGGTTTGCCCCCCTACACGATGATTACTCTACGCTATTTTATCGTAGTCATGGTTTTGGCTTTTATCTTTGTTTCGAAATCTCAGTATAAAAGCACCAAACCCTCTCGAAAAGATCGTAGCCTGTTTCTTTGGAGCGGAGCTATCGGTATTACTGCCTACTTCCTGTTTGAAGCCAAGGGTATTTCTCTCACTACTGCTTCCAGTGCTTCCATTATCATTGCCATGGTGCCTGTCTTTTCTTTTCTTGCAGATAAGATTTTTTTCCATCAACGAAGTAATTTTATCCAAATTCTTGGCATCATTCTATCGATTATTGGAGTATATGCCATATTTTCAGTATCTCTTGAACCATTCCACACTGCCAGCCATCCTTTATTAGGCAATATTCTCATGTTGGGAGCTTGTTTTTGCTGGGTAGGCTATTCGGTCTTGAGCAAAGCCCTTCATCAACGTTTTTCCAGTTTCTATATCACCACAATGCAGGGTTTTTATGGATTTTTGTTTCTTATTCCCTTTGCTTTGTTGGAGTTTCCAGCCTGGGTGCCGGTGTCTGGTATGGCTTGGCTTCATCTTTTTTTTCTAGCAGTTTTATGCTCTGTTTTAGCTTACTATTTATACAACATAGCTTTGAAAGCCTTGGGCATCACCGTGGTTTCGGTCTATGTCAATCTGATTCCTGTGGTGGGAGTTCTTGGAAGTGTGCTTATACTGCGCGAGCCTGTTTATCCTGCCCAATGGCTGGGAGGATCCTTGATAGTTATCTCTTTGTTTATGGTTCATCACACCTCAAACGAGGTCAGCACCCTTCATGAGCACCCCTAAGAAACCAAAATCACAAGGGATCGCTCTTTGGATTGCCTTATCCATCCTTTCCTGGTCTTCGGTGGCTTCAGCATGCAAATGGACTCTGGAGTATATCGATAGCTCGTGGACCTTGTTTTTTTCCTCTCTGACCTCTGCTGTTGTGCTCTTTATCTTGTTGCTTTTTCATCCCTCCTGCTCTGTTAATCAAAAACTAAAATGGAAGTATCTCTTGATGGGCTTTCTAAACCCCTTTCTCTACTATTTTATTCTCTTTGAAGCCTATCGAATGTCTCCTGCTCAGGAAGCCTTAGTGCTCAATTATACCTGGGCTATTTTGTTAGCGCTTCTATCCGCGATATATTTTCGAAAGGCTCTGAAATGGAAATCATTATTGGGTATGCTGATCAGTTTTTTGGGGGTATATGTGGTGGTATCCAAAGGAAGCATTTTTTTACCACAGTGGTCTCTTGGTAATGGTCTAGCTCTTGTCAGCGCAGTAGTTTGGGCAGTCTATTGGGTGCTCAACATGAAGGAAGAAGGCTCTCCCCTTCCCGCTTTGTTTGTCCAGTTTTCAAGCGCTAGTCTTCTGGTATTGCTTTTCAACCTTGCGGTTTTTCCCATTCCAAGGACTTTTAGCTTGTGGGGTATCGCAGGAAGTATATATTTGGGTATTTTTGAGATGAGCCTTCCATTTTTTTGGTGGTTATTGGCTTTGAAACGATCTGAGCAAACTTCTCAAACTATCCATTGGGTATATCTCTCCCCTATTCTCTCTATGGTTTGGATAGCCATTCTTTTAAAAGAAGAAATCAGACTTTATTCTATTCTGGGTTTGATCCTCGTTTTGATGGGTATTTTGCTGGGAAAAGGGATCAATCCAAATCTAGATAAGAGGAACCGAGAAATTCCTGCAGGATAGGATAGCTGTTTTTTAGGCGTTCTTTATATTTTGGTTCTTCCCATTTCTTCCATAGATAGGGTATTTGCATTTCGCGAGATCGAGGCATAAAGCTCATCACTTCCTGTTTGCCTGGATCAAGTAGCAGGGCGGTCAGCAAGACTCCATCCGTCAGAGCTGTGCGGTATTCGTCGCGAAGAAGGTACCAGTTCATTACTCGAGGGTCATCCAAAACACGATAAGTGGATGGGTCAGTAAAGTTGAGACGCCCCCAGGGTAAACGTATTCGCAAAGTTTTTTGATTGTTGGTCCAGTGATAGTGATATAGGCTTTCTTCAAAACTGCCCTCATATAATAGGCTGGCATTTTCTCTGATTTCGGGGATAAAACTTCCATCTTTTCGATTTCTGGCTTTATTGATGATGGGATGTAGTTTTTCAAAAATACCCGTTTCACTCGTTTTGCTTTGAAACTTCATATATCCCGTATTGTAGGGAGGGATCACCAGCAAATTAGCCTCTCCTTGTTTGAAGCTGAGTTTGAACTCCATACCTGAAGGTGCCTTGAAAGGTAGCTGGGGAAGGTATTTAAATTCTCCACGATCACGATGATAGGTATCAATACCAACAATTAGCTCTTGCTGACTTAAGTTGGGAGGAGTCTTAAAGTCTAAGTCGATATACAAGTAGGAAGCATCCGATTTAAGGCTCATTTTTTCAATCTGCTCGTCTTGTTCGATGATCAAATCTGCCTCTTTGGGCTCTACTGATTCATTGGCAAGAATACCATAGTTTTGTTCTGGGCAGATGGCATTGTGCCAAAAGACATGGCGTTCAAAGGGAATCATAAAAGGTTCGGTGCTCCAGGTTTTTTTGGCCCATTCATCCATCCACTCAAAGATAGCTCCCCCGATGTAACCCAGATCGTGAATACTCTTAAACATACGCACGATGCCCTTTCCCTGCTCTGCTTCGGTTTGTGCTCCATGATGGTAGCCATCAGGGTTGTCGTGAGCATTGCCCATACCAGTTGCCAAGCCAAATTCAGCCACAAAAGCGGGATATTTTTTGTGTTGTTCGATAAAAGCTTTGAGATAGCCTCCGTAAAGGAAGCGACCTTCCTGGTCTTGATAGTTGTAAAAAGCCAACTCATTGTTCATAAAATCGGGAAAGTTGGGATAGATATGGTAGGAACCAAAGAATCCACCTTTGATAGCAGCAGTAGTGTCAATATGGTTGATGTCAACGCTCATCCAGTCATTCCATTCCTTGGTTTTGTCTCCGAACTCGTTCCATTCCGAGTCATGTACCAAAGGATCGAGTGTAGGCCAACTCACAAAGGATACTGGGCGCTCCCACTTATATTTTGTAACCTCATAGGCAATGGTTTGATCGCAGGACCAAGCCAACCATGCTTCGGTAGGAGAGCCCTTGGTGCATTGCAGGTATTTACCTTCGTAGGTCCAGCCAGGATTTTTGCGATTGGTGGCATCCACTTCCTGGGGTTCAAATTCTCGACCAACCAAATAGGCAAGCGTATAAGGCGAACAATCAGCCACATATCTTCCCCAGGCTCGTCCTTTACGTTGTGGAATATCTGCCTTTCCATGGATGGCATCCACCCCATATCTAATTTCTTTTAAAAAATCATCCATATAGGCTTGATCAATATAATCGTCATTTTTCGGATGTTCTTCCGGCCAAATGCCTTGAAGAAGATAGACTCTTTTGTCGGGATGATGCACGTTGTAAAGGTACAAAGCGCGATAAAAGGAAGGATCCATAAGGGTATAGACTCGAACCGCATTGATATTCATATCAGCAATCATCTTAAACCAGCGCTCATAGGTAAACTCGTCGGAAGGAAATTCGGTAGACCATTTGCCGGGTTCTGCCATACCCATATTCACCGATTTTATAAAGAGAGGTTTCCACTCATTTTGATGATAATGATAGATCGTTTTTTTGTCGGCTTTGCTAATGAGGCTTATTCCCTGGTCGACAAAGGATGCAGTCTGACGAGCAATGGCTTTTCGTTTTTCCACTCCAGGGTCATTTCGCAGGTCGCTGAGAATTTTCTTCATAAAAGGAGTGTATCCTCTCCAGAAAAAAGCATTGGCTTCACCTTTGATATGCATAGCCATGGTTTTTCTGACACTGCTCAAACCTGCATAGTTCCACCAACGAGGCACGGCAGTATGATCAGCAAAGTCCCCTGAAAGATAGTAGGATATGTAGTCTGGATGCTTATGTCTCATGATGGCAGGAAAAACGTCACTTAGCCCAATGGCTGCTAATTTGGCTTTTCCCTTGTCGGTCAGATCAAGATAAAAATCTGCGATAGTTTCGGTGCCTTCCATGGGTTGAACAAAGTCAAACCAATAATAATAAGGGATGACTTTTGCCATCTTGAATTCATCCACGTATTCGTTGCGAACAATAAAACGACATTCATCGTTGCCCACATCGATTCCTGCTTCCAAAACTACGATTTCATCCCAATTGGAGGTAAGAACATAGCCTGGACCTTCAAAATTCCAGGGTCGCTTATACTGAGCTTCATAGTTTCGAACCATCCAACGGGTTACTTCCTTGTCTCGCTTCAAGTCCTGGAAATAACGTCCCATCCATTCTTTCCATCGTACTCCTAGGATTTCTTCCAATTGATGTCTGATTTCAAGGGAGGTAGGGGTTGCAAAGGTGTTAAATTCGCCGACTACCAGAGTACCGTTTCTTAAAAACTCCCTGACTCGAAACATATCAATAGGACTCAAACCTCCATATATCAAGGGAGATCTGTCCCCTCTGGGTTTTTTGGTCATAAATTCTTGCTGGTAAACTCCATAGGAATCAGCCAGATAGATCATATCGGGATAATCAGGAGCATAAATGAGATCTTTGATGGTATAGCTTTTGTCTGCACGCGGAAAAAAACCATAATACTCGCGATTGTATTTAAAATAATTCACGTTCTGAGGGGTGACTTTGAAGTGGTTGAGGGTCCACATCAAACCGCTATGCTCTCGGTAGCTCAAATCTGGCACGGTGTTGTCCAGAATCCAAATATTTAAGGGGGTTGATTCCTGGGTGTGCCAAATCATCATAGGAAGAAATGCTAATGAAAGAATGGCGAGTATCACCAGGAATACCGAGGATTGTTTAAGTTTTGGGTTTTTGCGCTTTTTCATGTTCGTTTCATCCTTTCACTGCGGTTTCAGGAGGAAGCAATTTTGGCTTTTTGCTGTGACTCCAGAAAGGTTTCACGCTTGATGGTGCCCCAGCTTCGGCGTCCTTTGGTATAACCCAGAAAAGCTTTAATACGCCAGTAAACTGTAAATGGACGATACCATATGGGATCAAGCATGGCGTACAAGATGAGCTTCAAGATTTCTTTGTATCGTTTGTAGTAGTTATAGGAAATTTCATTGATGAAGATAGCTACAAGAGAGAAAAACAAACCAAAAAGATAAGCCATTAAAAAAACAAAAACAAAAAAATCAGAAATCACTCCGCTTGCAAATACCCAAAGCAAAACTACATACCCCGAAGCTTCTATTGCAGGACCCATCATCTCAAAAAACCAGAAATAGGGTAAGGCTAAAAAGCCTACCGTGCCGTAGCGGGGGTTGAACAGCATGTCTTTGTGGGTCCAGAGGGAGTCGATCATGCCTCTCTGCCAGCGAATACGTTGAGAGGAAAGACTTTTAAGATTGGTAGGGACCTGAGTCCAACATACAGCGTCAGGAGCAAAGTCAATGCGATATTTTCGCCTTTTTTGCCGTAAATGTTTGTGCATGCGCAGGGTGAGTTCCATATCTTCGCCGATGGTATGCTTGTAGCCTCCAAGCTCCATTACCACTGATCGTTTAAACAAACCAATGGCTCCCGATATGATGACCAGACTGTTGATTTTTTCCCATCCTACCCGATTGGTGAGGAAGGCTCGTAAATATTCAATAATTTGAGTAATGATAAGGGGAGAAAGGGGCAATACCACATCTTTCAAAACCCCGTCTCGAATGGTGCATCCGTTGGCTACTCGGACAATTCCTCCCACAGCAACGGTTTCTTCTGAGTTTAGAAAGGGTTGGACCAGTTTGAGCAGGGTTTGTTTTTCAAGAATGCTGTCTGCGTCGATCGAACAGAACAAAGGATGTTTGGCAAAGTTGATACCTGCATTCAAGGCGTCTGATTTACCCCCATTTTTCTTATCGACCACCAAAAGATGAGAATGGACAAAGGAGGAGTAAAGGCCATGAACTGTTTCGCAGGGGATCCAGTCTTCGCTGTTTTCGTAGGAGGCTTCCACAGGTTTAAGCTCAAAATAATCAATCAGGCTGTCCAGGGTGCTATCGGTAGATCCATCGTTGACCACTACAATCTCAAAATCGGGATAGTCGAGACGAAATAGGGAAATCACGGTTTCGACAATGGTATGCTCTTCGTTTCGAGCGGGAACGATGATGGAAATGGAAGGGGTATATTCGGTGGCTACATAAAAATCAGTTTTTGATAGTCGAAGGTATTCTCTGAGGCGTTGGAAAGAGATAAGAATTAAAATAATATATTGGGCATTGATGACAAAAAAATAAACAAAAATAAACAGACTGTACCAGTAATAAATTTGATAGGCTGTCATTGGATTGTTTCTTCCTCATTTCCGTTAGGTCTTTTGACCATTCTGAAGGCACTGGGATTCCCTCCCCCAATCATTTGATAAGCCAAATCAGCTTGAACAGGGTTTTCAGCATTCATGGAAATGGCCAATATCTCGTTATAGCCCTCCTTGCCTAATTTGAGCAAGCTTTCAAAAGCATGAAATTTGACCCACCAGGTTTCGGTATCGATCATTTTGCGCAGATAGGGAATAACCTTCTGAGGAAGAAAGGAACTCAATGCTTTGGCAATGGCTATCTTGACGGTATCAGTGTTGCTGATGCGATACTTTTCAAGAATGGCTTCCAGCGCAATCATCTCTCTGGTTTCTGACAAAACCATAATGGCTGATATGGCAACTTCATCTTCATCGTATATGAAGGGCAATACTTGTTCGATGATTTTCTGGCTCTCAATTTGGATTTTCTTTTTGAGGAAGCGATAAGTGGTATCCTTGTTTTTGAGTTTGTTTTTTAAAAAATGCAGAAGAATGATTTTGCCTCGAGTATTGCGTTGTTGTTTGAGAAGGTTGAAATAATCTTCGACGGGAGGATTGATAATCTCGATAATTTCAATGACGCGATCGACCACGATATTGGTATGTATCAGGGTTTCGATGACGTCTTTTTGTTGGATGGAGTCTAATTCAATGTTTGCAAGGGCATAAGCTGCTCGGTAGGTGACTTCGGAGGAGGGGGAATCCAATAGCTCAAAAAGAGTTTCATAAGCAAGAGGGGATTTTATAATAGAAAGATCTTTGATGGTTTGAAGGTCTTTGGTTTTGGTGAGATGTTTGAGTTTTTCCTCGGTGAAGCCTGCTTCGTCGAATATAAAATGAAAATCTTCACCTTTTTCTGCGGCAAGGGTAATTAGAAGACGATAGATAAAAGAACGTTGCCTGCGATCAACAAACTTGGAGATAAAAACCTTGGGGGCATCATTCATCATGCTATATTCAATTTCAGACAGCATGCGTTTTTCGTAATCATGATATTTGCGTTCGCGATAGATATTGAGCGCTTTTCGGATGAGTAAAAAAACAATCAGAAGCACATTGACGATCGATAGAATAACTATCAAAACCAAGATCAAAAGCTTCATCTATCCCTCCAGCAAAAGATATTTTATTTTAAACTATTTTTCTTGAATTGAAAACATTTATTTACTTAAAAATTAAAAAACTTTTCCTATCAATTGGAGAAGCTGGAAGTATTAAGCTGGATAATATTAAACGCATGGTCAGCCACCCTCTCAAGATTCATAATAATGTCAGTAAACACCAAAGCTGATTCAACCTCGGTTTCACCGCTGATATAGGTTTCAGATCGATGACTTCGATAATCTTTAACATTTTGGTCAATTTGTTGTTCGATACTGACTGCTTTTTGCATGATTTGCTCAGGGTATTCGAAGAGGTTAAAAGTGTTAATGGCAAGCATGATGTTTTGGTTTACCAGGGAGTAAAGCTCTTTAATGATCCATTTAGTGCCCTCATTGACCCGAACGTTGTTTTCAAAAATAAATTCTGAAATCTCAAAAAGATTGGTGGCATGGTCTCCCCAGCGTTCAATATCATCTACGCTTTGCATAAGAGAAGAAACCGTTTGGCTCATTTCATCAGATATATTATCACCATGGATGTCTCGAAGATATGTCAGAGTTTTTCGTTGCACTTCATTCACCAGGTTTTCCAATTCCCAAACGCGTTTGGCTTCAGAATAAGGGAGATCGCCAGCGATATTTTTAATTTGAGAATCGAGCATTTCGTGCGCCACTGTTGCCATACGATAAAGCTCTTTTTTGACTGCATCCACTGCCAGGGAAGGAGTCTGAAGCAAGCGACGGTCGAGATAGGCAGTTCCCTGCAGGCAGGTTTTTTCCTCTCCCTTAAGTAAGTTTTTAACAATGCGTGAAAAGAGGGGTATCTGCCACACCCAAAACAAGCTCCATAGAAGATTGAAAAGCGTGTGACTATTGGCAACCAGGCGCTCAACACTGAGATCTCCAAAAAGGCCTGATACAGAAAAAACAGCTCTTTCATACCATCCGTTGACTATAAAAGGATATATGATGATTACCCCCACAACGTTAAACAAAAAGTGGGAAAGGGCAATGCGTTTTGCACTGAGTCTTGTGCCTATGGAAGCAAGCATGGCGGTGACTGTAGTGCCGATATTGGCTCCCAGCACCAGAGGAATAGCAGAGCTGATAGCGATGAGTTGTTGGCTTGCCATTGTGACTACAAGAGCCGTGGTGGCTGAGGAAGATTGAATGATGCCTGTAAAAACCGACGAAACCAAAATGCCTTTGAAAGGGTGTTTGCCCATGGATGCCATGAGCTGAGTGAAAGGCTCGTAGTTTCGCAGTGGATAAAGACCTTTTTCCATTAAATACAAGCCGATAAGCAGAGTGGCAAAAGCAATAATGGATTGCCCGATGTCGCGTACCCTTTTTTTACGTCCCAACAAAAAAAACAATAAACCGACAGGAAAAATAAAAAAGCCCCATTCAGTGATTTTGAAAGCAACGATTTGTGCGGTAATGGTGGTACCAATGTTGGCTCCAAAGATTAAACCCAATGCCTGATCAAATCGAAGCAGACCCGAGTTTACAAAAGCAATGGTAACGATAGACACAATGGAAGAGGATTGAACAAGCATCGTCATCAGAGCTCCAGTTAAAAGGCCTGTCCAGGGAGAACGGGTGGCAGCATCCAGGATGGATTTTAATCTTACTCCCGCAATTTCTTTAAGATATTCGCTAAAACTCACTAATCCGTAGAGAAAGATCCCAAGACCTCCGACTATGTAGGCGATGTGCTGATGTTCCAAGGGTCCTATCATTTGTTCTCCGTTTCTTGTGCTTGCTCTTTGCCTATCCAATGACCATTCCAGATGAGATCGTGTTGAAGCAAGCTCGTGTTTTCCTTCAAATATAGTTTTATCGTATCAACCGATGTTGTAAAATAGCGCGGAAGCGTCAAGCGCTGACTTGTTTTTTGAAAAAAATCCTCTTTAACTATTTGTCTTACATGTTCGTCGTTTGCATCATATCTTGGAAGATTAAAGCGATCTGCTTTGGGGTGGATTGGGATCAGGGACTTTCCTCCCCATGCTGTAAAAGCTCCTAACAAGGGCTTATCCTTGTATTTATACTGCTCAACGCCAGATCTGTCCCGAGGAGGACCTCCTCCTGGATAACACAAAGTCATGGCTTCATCGATACGGCATTGAGGAATAGTTTCGAGCACTTGATAAAACTGATCCAAAGTCTTTTTTACCTGTTCCGGTCTGAACTTTGTCAAAATTTGGTGGTCATAGGTGTGATTGCCTATTTCAAAACCCTGATCCTGGAGGTAACTTATCTTGCTTTTCCAAAGCATAGGTTCGTTGACATTTTCAAAAGGGAGGATGGTAAAGTAGAGATAAAAAACCGCATTTTTACCGAATGCAGGATATTTTTCCGCAAAACTCTCCAACATGCCTACTCCTGTTTTGGGATCAGTTTTTCCGTTTTCGAGCAATTGAAACTGGCTATAACGCCCATCGTCAAAAGTAAGCAGGATTGGCTTCCTACCCTCAGGAATAGCTGAAAAGTCTGCCTTCATGAACGCATCAGCGCGAATAGTGCTAAATCCTGCTTTTTCCAGTTGTTCGAGTTGCCACATAAAGGATTTTTCATCAATCCACTGTTTGCTATTGTCGAGTTTGTGATACATCAGCACAGGGATATAAGGATGCTTGATAATATAGATTTCTTCCTGACTCAATTCCATCATATTGGGCTGGATGGGAAAGGAGTCGAGAAAAGTCAGGGGGAGGGGATAGTCAAAAAATGTTTCCCACTCAGGTATCTTGATAAGTTCAAAAAAGAAGTCCAGAGATTTTTGGTCCAAATAATGTTTGGGATAAGTTTGCTGAAGATGCCTCAACAGGGAGATTTCATCTGTTTTAAAGATCCCGTCTCCTTGTATTTGCTGATATGCTTTATCAAAATAGGGAAGGTAGGTCTGTTCCAGGAAGATTTGAACCACTTCATCTTCTTGTTGGAGGATAGCCTGGGTCACACTCTCAGGGTATCCAAGATAATACAACACCGCTTGACGTTCATTGGGGGCAAAGGCACCATGAATCATCACAAGCAGGATGATCCCTAATGCAGGTAACAGCTTTTTTCCAATAAAGCTGATGCTTTTCTTCATACCACGATATTGACCAGACGTCCTGGGATGATGATCCATTTTTTAATTTCCTGACCATTCAGAAACTGCTGTACTTTTTCGCTCGACAAGACCAGGTCTTTTAATTCTGCTTCCTCAATATTCGCTGATACCATGAGTTTTTCTCGGAGTTTTCCATTCACTTGAACAGGTAACTCGATTTCTTCGTCTTTTGCCAGCTCAGGGTCGAATTGAGGCCAACTGCTGAGAAAGATAGACTTCTGATGTCCGAGTTCCTGCCACAATTCTTCGCATAGATGGGGAGCAAAGGGAGACAAAAGCTGGAGCAGAGTCTCAAGAACTTGTCTGGATCTTCGCTCTTCCTTTCCCAAATGATTCACCAGGATCATCATGGCAGAGATTGCAGTATTGAAGGAAAAATGTTGAATATCATGACTCACCTTTGCGATGGTCTTGTGCATCAAGCGTAAAGTGTCTTGAGAAGCTTCTTTTCCGCCTATACTCGAGGGATCAAACAAAGCCCATACTTTGCGGATAAAGCGATTTACCCCTTCGATGGCCTGGGTGCTCCAGAGGGATTCCTGATCAAAAGGTCCCATAAACATTTCATAACATCGCACTACATCAGCCCCATACTGGTCTAAAACTTCATCAGGATTGATCACATTCCCCAAAGATTTGGACATTTTTCTGCCATCTTCTGCCAGCACCATTCCTTGATTGCGGAGCTTGAGAAAGGGTTCAGGGGTGTTGACTTTGCCAAGGTCAAACAAGAACTTATGCCAGAATCGCGCATAAAGGAGATGTAAAACTGCATGTTCTGCGCCCCCAATGTATAAATCCACTGGAAGCCAATAATTGATAGCCTCCCTGGAGGCAAGATCTTCCTGGTTTTTTGGATCGATGTAGCGTAAATAATACCAACAGGAGCCAGCCCATTGGGGCATGGTGTTGGTTTCTCTTTTAGCGGGACCCTTGCATACCGGGCAGGAAGTATTCACCCAGTCTTCCATGGTTGCCAGGGGGGACTCTCCAGTGCCACTTGGTTCATAATGATCCACTTTGGGCAGTTCCAGGGGTAAATCGTTTTCTGACAAGGGCACGATGCCGCAGTTATCGCAATGTATTATTGGAATGGGCTCTCCCCAAAAACGTTGTCTGGAAAAAACCCAGTCGCGGAGTCGATACTGGATGGTTTTTCTACCAGTTCCATCTTTTTCCAGCTGTTCAATAATAGCTTGTTTGGCTTTTTCTGAGGGCATGCCGTTGAACTGATCAGAATTGATCATAACACCCTCGGTTTCGTATGCTCTATCGTCAGGAGCTTGTCCAACTTCAGGCAAAATTACTGGTATGATGGGCAAATCAAACACTTTGGCAAAGTCATAATCTCTTTGATCGTGAGCGGGTACTGCCATGATACTGCCAGTGCCATAGCTCATCAAAACATAATCTGAAGCAAAAATGGGAACATGATGCCCCGAAATGGGATGGATGGCTTTCAAGCCAGTATCGATCCCTGTTTTTTCTTTGCTGAGTTCAGTGCGTTCCAGATCGCTTTTAGACGAGATCTGTTTGAGGTAGTTTTCATAAGCGGGACGAAATTTGTCGCTTATTCTAGCTTTGAGTAAGGGGTGTTCGGGAGCAAGGACAAGATAGGTGGCTCCAAACAGGGTGTCAGGACGGGTTGTGAATACGGTCAAGCATTCGTCTGAGGCTTGGAGTTTGAATTGAATTTCAGCACCTTCGGATTTTCCGATCCAGTGGCGTTGCATGGCTTTGATTTTCTCTGGCCAATCCAGGCTGTCCAGGTCTTCGAGCAGACGGTCGGCATAAGCAGTGATTTTAAGCATCCATTGTTTCATCGATCTGCGTTCGATGGTGCTTCCACAACGTTCACAATGCCCCGAACTCACTTCTTCATTCGCAAGCCCTGTTTTACATTCTGGGCAAAAATTGATAGCAGCCTCGGATATATAGGCCAAACCTTTGTGATACAACTGAAGAAAGATCCATTGAGTCCATCGATAGTATTCGGGATCAGAGGTGTTGACTTCTCTGCTCCAATCATAGCTGAAGCCCAAACGTTTAATTTGCCTTCGAAAATTGGTAATGTTGCGTTCGGTGGCAATCTGAGGATGTATCTTCATTTTTATAGCATAGTTTTCGGTGGGCAGTCCAAAAGCATCCCAACCCATGGGGTGGAGGACGTTAAAACCGTTCATGCTTTGGTAGCGAGAGACGATATCGCTGGCAGTGTAGCCCTCGGGATGACCTACGTGCAAACCTTCTGCCGAGGGATAGGGAAACATATCCAAAACATAATATTTGGGTCGTGTAGGGTCTATTGATCTACGATTTAAGTCATTCGCTTCCCATACAGCCTGCCATTTCTCATCAATTTTCTTAAAATCGAAATCATCTCTTTGCATTATATTCCTCTTTACAGGGTTTAAATTTCAGTTAAATTATAGATGAATAGATTATGAAAAACAAAATGAATGTAAATTGGCTACGAATTGGAATAGGAACTTTTTTGGTGCTTATCGTTGCCTTTATCGTCACCTGGGGCATCCAGAAAGCCCTGGCTCCAAGCGATCCACTTAAGCCCTCCAATCCCAATGGTCAAAACTCCCAAAAAGATCCCTCGCCTCCCTTTAGCACCGATCCCATCCAGGTTAAAGCCTTCCTAAATCTCCCCTCCGACCAAAAACTTCAAGTGTTTCTTGGAGAAACCGACATCACACTTCCTGGCAGCGAAGTCAAAATCAAGCCTGGCATTTATATGCTTCGTATTGTGGATGAAACCGGACGAGAGCACCAGGAACCCGTTTTAATCGACGAAAAAAATACCGAAATTCGCAAATCCATCAGCATGCCCCCCGAGCGCAGGACGATTCTCATCCGCACCGACTTGGATTTATGCGATTTTTATCTCAATGGCAAGTTTGAAATGAGCTTCAACAAGGAAACCACAGTAATGTTTCCCCATGGAAGCCACACCATCGAAATTCGCAAAGCGGGATATCAAAGCCAGAGCAAAACCATTCAAGTAGATGCCCAAACTTCCGATGAGATCATCATCAAGCTCAATGCAAGCAACTAAACAAATCAATCATTCTATCTTTTTAGCCTGGAGGAAATGATGAAAAAATTACTTTATTTGTTTTTTGGTGTACTTGTTGCTGGTCTTGGAGCTTTCCTCATTGCTATCTGGTTTAAAGATTTCATGATAGTACTCAGAGGTTTGCTCGGGCCCATGATCATTCTTGCTGGAGCCATCGTATTCATCGTTGGGCTTATGACACCCTTCAAAGAAGAAGACTTATTCGCAGATAATGCCGACGGCTGTGGCCCAGACAATCCCGATTGCTCCACCACCGACGCCGGCATCACCGACGAAGACCACAAAACAGACTAAACCACTGCTCCTTTTATGCCAGATGGATGGGGCTTCCCAAAGCCACTTCAATCACATCTGCAAACACTTCTGAAAAAGTTGGATGGGGAAAGACTATCTCTCCCAAACGGTGGAGGGGTAGTTTTTCGTCTATAGCTATGCTTGCCATGCTGATCATATCCGAAGCGTTTTCTCCCAGTATAGCGCATCCCTTGATCAAACCATCCACCACAAATAGTTTGATGAGTCCTTCGCGAATATTGCATGCTCGAGCTCTGCCGTTGGCAGCATAAGGGAAAGAAAAAACTTCTCCCTTGCTCAGATCTCCGGTGGAAGCGTATTCGGGTATGGAATAGACCACTCTCGGAATCGTTGTGTAATTCATCCCTTCTGTTTCTTGCCCCAGGATATGCTTGCAGGCTATTTTTGCTTCCTTGAAAGCGGTATGAGCCAAAAGTGAAACTCCATTGACATCTCCGATCGCATATACGTCAGGATGATTGGTCTGCATAAAAGGATTCACCGGGATGCCTTTGGGCGAAAAGGTGACCCCCAAAGACTCAAGCACAGAAACAGGAAGCAAAGGTTTTCTGCCAGTGGCTATCAGGATTTGCTCAAAATCTTCTTTCGACAGGGTATTGTCCCTGTTCAAGCAAACACTGCATCCATCCTCACGTGTCTCGATGCCTTCAATTTTCTGAGAAGTCCAAATCTGAATTCCCATTTTCATCAGAGTTTGCGTCAAAACGTTTACACAATCGATATCTTCGCCTGGGATAAGTTGAGAAGTCATTTCGACAATACTAACTTTCGACCCTAAAGCTTGATAGATCGTTGCCATTTCAATCCCTATCACTCCACCCCCTACTACCAGGAGGCTTTCAGGTATTTTTTTCAGCAATAAAGCTTCATCACTGCTGACAACCTTCTCACCATCCATTGGCATTCCAGGAATGATAGAAGGCTGAGATCCTGTGGCTATGATGAGCTTGTCAAAACTCTCAAAAAACTCTTCTCCATCTGAAAGCCTGATCTTGACCGCACCTTCTTTGCTTCCTACCACTTCTCCACGAATGAGTTGGACTTCACGTTTTTTCAAAAGATATTCCACTCCACTGCGAGAAAGGGTAGCAGCCTTTTGCGCGTGAGCTCTGATTTTAGCAAGATCGGTCTTGACCCCGGAAAAATCTATCCCCATGGATTGATATCGTTTGGCTTCCACCAGGGGATGAATGGCTTTTAGTAGCGCTTTGGTGGGGATACAACCACGATTAACACAGGTGCCTCCCAGATGTTCTTTTTCCACCAGGATTACTTTGGCTCCAGCTTGTATGGCTGATAAAGCAGCCACATAGCCACCAGGACCGCCACCAACTATGACTATTTTCATTATTTCCCCCTTTTTTAAGGCTAAATTATTGGAAAGACTTTTGCACTCTTTCCATAAGCTATTATAGTATTATGAAATGATTGGGATTCAAATTTCTGGAAAACAAGGCTTGGATCGGTGGATTAAAATCATAGACATTCTTCAATTGGATGCTTGTCAAATGGTGGTAGATCCATCGATTTTTGCAGGCACAAAAACGAGATTTCATTATCAAAGCATTTTCGAGCAGTTAAAGAAACAGCACCATATCCAGAAAATCTTCCTTCATGCCCCCGACCACTCCAACATTAGCGGAGAATCTCGCTATCACCGCATAAGATCCTGGAAAACCCTGCGCTATCAGCTTCAACAATGTGAGGAAATGGGGGTGGATGGCTTGATTGTTCATGTCAATCTAAGAAATCCCCTGGATCATAAAAACCTTTACAATGAGCTTTCTTCAGTTTTCTATGACACCTTGTTAAAGACCCCTCTTTTGCTGGAAAACACTGCCTACCCAAGAGCTTCTGTTGGTTGTCGGCTTGATCACTTGGGCAAGCTTGCAGATCAACTAAATGATTGGACGCCTACGGGAATTTGTTTGGACTCTGCTCATCTCTTTGCGAGTGGCTATCTCTTTGAAGATAAAGAAGCGGCATTCCAGCTTCGAAACCAATATTCTCAATTGTTTGATAGAGTAGCACTATTGCATGTCAACGATTCCAAAGAACCCTTTGAAAGCTTTCGAGATCGTCACGAAGAGCTGGGAAAAGGCTTTATCGGCCTTGGAGCTCTGGGCGCATTGCTGTCGCTTTTTCCTCAATCCATGCCCTTTATCATGGAAGCTCCCCAGATACCTATCGAAGACTTGCTTCGATCGGTGGAAGAGCTCAAAATCCTTGTCAAATCCAATTGCAGAGGCGCTGAAACCCCTCTGGCTCCAGTAATCCCCTCCTGGATTTACTGAGTCTCCTGGTGTATTATTTTATTTAACTTTGCGATATAATAAGTGAAATAAGAAAAAGGAGCAAAGCATGCTAAGAAAAAAGTCATGTTTAATGGTCTTGTCTTTCCTCTTATTGTTTTTCCTGGCTTCATGCGAAGCTTTAAGCAATACTGCCCTACTGGTCAGTATCCAGGAAAACGAAATCGAAAAAGTAGCTGATCTACGCTCCATCCCGGGAGCTCCCTTCACCCAAGAGCAACAGATCGGAGGCTGGTATTTTACCTCTCCCTACGAAGATTCCACTTCCCTTCATCTGGTCTATATGCCTTTTAAGAACAATGAGCCAGAAGAAATCGAGTCCATCCACTATTTAAAGCTTAATCCTCTTACTCAGGAATTCACTTCTCAGGAAGTTTTTTCGGAGCTGAATCCCAGACTTAAACAATCCCTTGGTTTTTTTGATGGGGTCTGCTGGGTCACAGAAGATCAAAAGATCCTCACCTCTGATCTTAGCACAGGAGGCATCGTGAGCTACGATCTGATCCAACAAAAAAGCTCTCAGAGCAAGCCATTGGTAAATTCTTCCAGGATAAGCTCCTTTTATCTCAAAGATCAAAGCTTGTATTTTGTGAAGGAGCAAACGGTCAAAGAGGAAACACAGCGAACCCTGTATTCCATCGACTACCCTTCTCTCGACCCCTCCACACTGAATGAATTATATCGGATGGAAGTGATTCGCAGGAAAGAAGGTCAGAAAGAGGAAGTTCAAAATGGTTTCAGCAAGATCTCTCATATCGAAGGAGAAAAAATCTATGGAACCTTTAACTACCACACTCCAAGCGAAGAAGGAACAATAAGCACCACCGGAGTTGCTGAAATCAATCTCAGCGATCAAAGTGAAAGAATCGTTTTCCAGCGAAAGACCCGAGAAATGACAGAACAAGGCGAAATTTTGTGCTATGCCTTCCTCAATCCCAATGGTGCCTGGTTTGGCAAGTACTGGATGATAGAAGAAAGCATCAAAGCAGAAGATACCTGGCAAAAACGACATCATATCTACGACTCGACCGCTCAACTCCAACTGATTGTTGAAGTAGGGTCAAACAATAAGCAGCGATACTTCCTCAAAACCCACCCCGATGGCACCTATCTTTACTGGCTGGATGATTTTGTACTCTACCGCTGGAAAACACCGCTTACGTAGATAGCATCCTTTTACTTCACCCTCCACCGAGGGAGCTCTTAAGGGCTCCCTCTTTTGTATGCTGCATTTGTTGACTAAGCTTTTGCTTGGATTTAAAATTAAAGCATAAAACAGTGTGCTAAAGATGGAGCAAGTTGCGCGGGGAAGATTCGGTGGAGCAATGATGGAGGTATCAAAATAATGATGAACCAGACTAATTTTCGTAGCAAACACCTCAAGAAGTTTTCTTTTTCCTCTTTCACCCCTTTGTTTCTTTATCATTTCTTTACAAAAGGATATGATTTCATAGTCGTTAAAGCAGTTGTTTATTCAGCTCTTTTTTTTCACTTATTCTTGCCTTATGCCATAAGAAGTAGAGATATTGCTGCAAAATTCAAGGAGATAGGACCCCTTGGAGATGTCATCACTCGATCGCAAATTGAAGCTGCGAAAAGTATCACAAATTGGGATGGTCCTTTTGGGATTTTAGGCCGATGGAACTTTCTAGGATCATCCAAAGAGCAGGCTTTGCTCAATGTTCTTATCCGTTTTGTTGTTTATTTGGCAGTTAATGTGGTTTTTGGTTTCTATGTTCGCAGGGCAACATGGAATCGTATCAACTGGAAGGATCTGGCAAGCTTTAACGCTTCAGAAAACAGATGGAACACCCTTGGTTTGGTGTCTTTCATGGTGAGTTCTTTGTTCTTTTTGTACCTTATTATGTGGATTATAAGAATAGGGTAATAGCCATTCATCCTCCTCTCCACCGAGGGAGCTTTTGGGGCTCCCTCTTTTCTTATTTAGAGTCATTGACTCAACTTTCAACTCGAAGCTAATGCCGATTGTTGCGACATAAAGCTTTTATAGTATTCTGTTCTATGCCTTGACTGATATTTATGCTCTACGCTATTACCGTTTGACAAGTGATAAAAATATACTAAACTAAAAGCTAGTTTGATAAGTAGCATTGGAGTATAGTTGCAATGACTCACTCTGCATCAGTATTAATCAGTTCAAAAGGGAACTTCGAAAAGCTTCAGGAGTGCTATGCCATTTGGTACGGGTATTTTCTTTCAATTTCGGTATTTATTATTATATTTATACTTGGAGGTTTTTTTAATGGCAATTGGTTTGCAAGTTGTTAAATCGTTTCCTTATCGAGAGAGAGAGAGAGAGAGAGAGAGAGTAATCGCTCTTCCTCGCTTGTTTCTCGCACGCTAGCCTCATTTCTTTCCCTGGTGCTGATCTTCCTTCTTTCCGTACCAAGCTCGTTTGCTCAAATGTTGGCTTCCCCTGTCTATTTCTCGGGAAGGGTCTATCCTCTCACCTTAACCTCCGAAGGTTCTCCCCTGGCAGGACTTAAAGGAAGATCCTACGAATACATCACCCAAGCCACCACCGATTGGACTTCGCTGATCGCTGACATCCAGGACGGTAATCTTCTCTTTACTATTCATCCTCTTCAACTTCCCGGCACCCTGCTTCCCCTGAATTTCAACCTCACCTGGAATGCTTTTAATGCTGATGTGGATATCGGACTTGGCAAAGGATGGACCAGCAATCTCCATTCCACCATCACCGAAGACCAAGACCAAAACCTTCTCCTTGTCACAGGCACAGGAGCTAAACTCCTCTTTTTATACGATGCCAATACCCAAAGCTATATCAATCCTCCCAGCTTTATGGGAAAGATCGAAAAACTTCCCAATGGAAGCTACCGCATTACTTCCCTCGATGGCAGCAGCCAAACCTTTTCCTCCAACGGAAAACTCAGTTCTTTCAGTCCTCCCTGTGGAGACGCCACTCTGACTGTCACCTATGATGGCAATGGTCGTCCCACCAGCTTAAGCGATACCCTTTCCTCTCGAGCCATTACCCTTGCCTGGGATCAAAATGGCTACCTGAGTGAAGTCGAAGATATGCTTGAAAACACCTGGGCTTTTGCCTACGACCAGGATCAACACCTTACTACCCTCACCCAGCCCGGTGAAACCACTCCCCCTTCCGCCAGCTTCAGTTATAACAGCACGAGCCATCTCCTTGAAACACATACCGACTTTGAAGGCTTTGACTATAATTTCACTTATTACACCTCCGGAGCCCACGAAGGCAAACTGGAAAGTTGGGCAGACTCCCTGAGCAATACCTGGGTACTGGCTTACGATACCTCGGTGCAGGGTTATGCCAGCAAAACCACCGTTACCGATGGAGCCAATATCGATACCGACTACTACTTTGGCTCCACTTCCCTAGCCTTGGAAAAGACTTCCATGGGCACAGCTCCTGACGATATTTATCACGTCTTTGCTTACAATTCTGATGGTTGGCTCACTAGCTCTATCAATCCCATGGGGCATACCACCAGCTATAGCTACGACTCTGTCGGACATCTGACCGAGATTAGCTATCCCCCCGCCACAGCTCAGGACGATCCCTTCCGTGTCTTATTCACCTATACTCCCTCCAATAGTTTGAGCGGAAAACTTACCGAAAGCAAAGAGCTCATTACTGGAAGCACCTGGAATACCACCACCTTAGCCTATACCGACCAAAATGCTCCCTGTCTTCCATCGAGCATTACCAATGCCCTGAATGAAACCACCACTATCAGCTACAACTCCCATGGCCAGCCTACCCAAATTACCTATCCCACTGGAACAGCCCTTAATCCCAGCACGGGCACCATGAGTTTTTCCTATCATCCCACTTCCTATCTTCTCAGCCAAGTGACGGATGCTGAAACCAATGCCAGCACCATGAGCTACAATGCCAATGGACTGGCAGTTCAAACCCTTCGCTATGAAGGTCCTGTGATCAATGGGGTCGTCAAAGGCAACACCACCATTAGCTGGAATGAACTCAGCAAGAATATCAGCACGGAAGACCTGGTGACGGGTATCAGCACAAGTGCTACCTTTACTGCCAATGGGGCGTTGTATACCTCCCTGAAAGATGATTGTGACACCACCACCTCTTATACTACCACCACGGGCAATAATGATGCTGCTATTCGCCCTTCTCCTCCCATTCGATTAACTCCCATCCCTGGGTGTATTGGCGGGATAGATCTTACCTACCGTCCTCTGGTGCAAACCCGTACGGGCTCGAATGGCTATACCACCACCTTTGACTATCTGGGCAATGGCAAACTCAGCACCATCACTGACCATCTGGATCGGGAAACCAGCTACAGCTACGACAGTTTTGGTCGGGTGGATACCATCAGTTATCCCAATGCTACTCAAACGGAATACACTTACGACAAAAACAGCCGTCTGGTCAATCTCAACACTTCCGCCCAGGGCGATACCGTCTATGGCTACGACAATGCAGGCCGTCTCACCTCCCTCAGCGATCCCATCCAGGGCAATCTCAGCTTTAGCTACAATCTCCGTGGCGATCTCTTAAGCGACGCCCGAGCTTCCTATTCCTACGACCTCCTGGGTCGAGGCACCCAGGTAAATTACACTGGAGGAGGCTCGGATTCCTGGACCTATACCCGGGACTCCCGTGTAGCTGCTAAAAACCTGGAAACCTTAAGCTATGATAAAATTGGCAATATCACCCAATGGAACAGCAATGGTACCGACGGAGCTGTCAGCTACAGCTACACTGGAACCCATGGCTCCAAAGCCCTGGGGCTTCCCTCTGCTTCTACGGGCAGCGGGAACATCGGCTCCTATGCCTATACCTACAATACCAAGTATCTCCTTCATACCATGGCTGATACCAGTAAAATTGCTCAAAGCTATACCTACAGCTACAACACTGCCAATCAAATCACCGGACTCCTTTATCCCAACCAGACCAGCACGGGCTATGTCTATGACAACAAACAACTCGACAGCATCCAAGTTCAGCAACTCAATGTCAACCCTCCCATCAACTGGCTAGCCACCGATTCCACCTACAACAGTGATGGACAACGCACTGCTTACAACTTCAGCGTTACCAACGGACAGGGTGGAAGCTTTGCCGAAAACCATGGCTTTAGCTATGATACCGCAGGACGCATGGCTTCCATGACTTACCAGAATGCACAACGCACCGTGGATTTTAGCTACAATGCCAGCACTGGGCTGATGAATGAACTCGATTACTCCGATCTGGGCACCTATACCCTTTCCCATGATACTGCGGGACGCTTAAGCTCGGTGACCTATCCTGATACTTCTCAGGAAAGCTATACCTATCAGGGAGGCTTGGGAAGACTTTCCCAGATTCAATACCCCAACAATCAATCCTTAGGCTTTTCCTGGAACAGCCAAGGACAAGTCTCCCAGCTTCAAGTCAATGATAATGGCACCCTGAGCAGTTATGCCTTTAACTACAACACCCGTGGCAAACTCGCTTCCTATAGCAAAACGGTAGGAGGCATCACCACCGAACAATGGTATCTTTTCCACGGACCCCAGGGCTTGGAAAAAGCCCAACGACTCCAATATGGCATGCTCAATCTCACCCTCGATTTTACGACCGATCCCCGCGGTAGAATTCTTTCCATGACTCATACCCCTTCGGGAGGAGCTCAAGGATTCACTGGAGAAGTCTATTTCCATTATGACAACGCAGGCAACACGAGCCTCCTCACCAATGCCTCCGGAGCTCCCTTAGCCTCTTTCCAACACGATGCCCTCAGTGGAATGCTACTCAATGCATGGAATCCTCAGAATATTACCTTCCCCTGGATCGGAGGAGGATCTGCTGGCGGGGTTACGATAAAACCTTTCTCAAGCCCAAATAGGTTCATTTCCTTCGATGCTTTTTCAATATGGAAGACCATGCAGGAAGCTTTGAAAATCATGTGGAATAAAATTGGAAAAGCTAATTCTTCTTCTTCAATTAATGGATGTTGTGACGATAAAATGTGTTGGTGTAATCCGTGTAGTCATGATTGTCCTTCCTGGATGGCCGAAGAGTGTTGTAAAATATGGAAAGCTGGCTGGCAGGATTCACAAGGTATTAATGGGGTAAACTGCGGTGAAACCAAATGGGATTATGAAGTATTTGAATGTTTGCATAGACACGCATCTGATGACGATCCCAGCAAAGAGACATATGCTTGGTCTGCGAGATTTGCTGCATGGTGTGCCGCTGTTAATGGATGCAGTTGGATTAGAGGAAAAGTACGAGAAACAGTTTACAATGACGAGCTTGTAAAGACAACTGATAAAAGACGTCAAAGAGGCGAAAGAGAAACTGCTAGTGGTGCCTTTGGAAAAAGTTGTAAAGCTGATCAAGCTTGGATTGAGATAGATAAACTACCTGTTAGAAGTAACTTAATTTTAACTAACGGATATGTGGATATTTTATGATACCTTAGTGAAATTATGTTATAAACATGAAAGGAGAGGATGATGGCTAATCAAAGAGGGAAACATATGTTACATCGTAATGGGGTGATACAAAAAGGTTTTATCCTCTTGTTCATGCTGTTATTTTTTGCGCACTACATTACTTCAAGTAGTAGTTCTACTCTAGCTATCCAACATAAAGATTCTCATTTAATGAAGGAAACAATATACCAGTGGTGGAAAGACCAATCTCCTTCAATGGAAGAAATTGGGATCAACCGAGCCAATCCCCAACGAACAGGTTATTATGATGAACAGGCTCTACGAGCAGAGCCAGACCTTCTGTGGAGCAAAAACTATGGCATCATGCTAGAAACTGGTCTTGTTCTTGGTAAATCCATGATATATACCGTTTTAGCTAGAAGGCAGTTGTTGGGGATAGACATCGAAACAGGGGAGATTCGTTGGGAAAGATATCTCTTACGACATCTCAAAGATTCCCCCATTTATGCGAATGAGGTTATATACATCGCAGGAGGCGATCAGCATCTCATTAGTGCCCTTGATGCCAACACTGGCGATATGCTCTGGGAATTTTCACCCCCTGAGCATGACTTTAACATCTGCACAGGGATTGGTTACCATCAGGGAATAGTCTATGGTAGTTCCTCTTATGGAGTATTCTATGCCCTGGATGCCAGTTCAGGGAAGGTGCTCTGGTTTACCCAATTGGAAGGGACTTTAATTTCACCAGCCTTTTTGAACCAGCAAATAGTTATTGCTTCTGAAGAAGGAAGCTTGTATTTGCTAAATGCTTCGAATGGATTGATCCAATGGAAAACCACCTTAGACCATACTCCTGCTCGTATCCCAGCACTGAGTCATGATACAATTTATCTAAACACAAAAGAAGGTACCGTTTACGCTCTCAGCCTTGACAAAGGGGAGATATGTTGGAGCTATAAAACAGAAAGCTCCAGCTCCACTTCCCTTGCTTTGACAGATCAATGGGTGATTGTAGCGACTTGTTGTGGGGTATATGCTTTGGATCGCTTAAGTGGAAAAGTCCAATGGAAAAATCTTTCCTCCGATGCTTTTATAATTGATCCTATCATCGCTCAAGATACCATCTATGTTCACACTAATGCCACAAAGCTTGAAAAGGCTTACCTAATAGCATTAGATCTTCCAACAGGATCTGAACTTTGGCGTAAAACATTAGAGGGAAAGTATGGCAAGTATGATCCATTCTGGACTTCCCCAGTAATCAAAGACAAGACCATCGTATTAATCTCCTTCTTTGGTGATATTTTTGTGCTCAAGTAGCTAAATCATTTCTGCTTCAGCTCGAGTTTTTGAAATTAATTCTTATTGTTTAGTTTCTACCTTCCACCGAGGGAGCCCCAAAGGCTCCCTCTTTTTTATTCCCTCTTATATTATTCAAAGAATAAGGTATAATAGTTTCAGCTACCTTCAACATGGGGGTGCGTTTCCTCAACGCCCTGCTATGTTTTGGGTGTAAGCATATTTTAAGGAGGAATTTTACATATGTTGCCTAAAGAGGAAAAATTACAAATTATTCAGGATTTTAAGACTAATGAGGCCGATACCGGTTCTCCCGAGGTCCAGATTGCGCTACTCACCCGACGCATCCAAACTCTGTCCGAGCATCTCAACATCCACAAACACGACCACAGCTCTCGCAGAGGCTTGCTCAAGATCGTTGGTCAACGCAAAAGATTGCTTCGATATCTAAAAAAATACAATCATGAAAGCTATCTAAGCATCTTAAGTCGTTTAAATATTCGCGCAATAAAATAGCAAAGAAAGTAAGGATTGATGAATGCAAGAAGTGAATGAGCTGAACTTTGAAAAAACGATTCGAGGCGTAAATTACTCGGTTAATGTTGGCAAAATGGCCAATCAAGCTAGTGCTGCTGTGCTCATGAAAGCTGGCGAAACTGTGGTGCTATGCTGTGCTACCATTGCTAAAGAAGCCAAGGCTGATATCGACTTTTTCCCCCTCACCGTGGACTACATGGAAAAGATGTATGCTGCTGGCAAAATACCTGGAGGTTTTTTCAAACGTGGCGGAAGGCCCACCGACTATGAAATATTAAAGTCCCGTCTGGTCGATCGTCCATTACGTCCCATGTTTCCCCATTACTTGCGCAATGAAGTTCAGATCATGTGCTATGTTCTTTCTTCTGATGGAGTTCATCAGGGCGATGTACTCGCCATCCAGGGCGCTTCCATTGCTTTGAATATTTCTGAAATACCCTTCAAAGGTCCTGTTTCTGCTGTTCGCGTAGGCATGCGAGATGGTATGCTGGTCATCAATGAAACTTCCACTTCCGATCAGGAAGGCACTCTTGATATGGTAGTGGCCGAAAACGACCACTCTCTTTTGATGGTGGAATGTGGCGCAAAAGAGTTGAGCGAAGGCCAAATTACCGAAGCTTTTCAATTGGCCCATCAAGCCAACCAGGAGTTTCTTGCCTTTCAGGAGGAATTTATCCGAGCTGCCAACCCCAAAGCCAAGCTTGAAATTCCTGAGCCTGTGATTTCGGAAGAAGCTGTCAAAGCGGTGGATTCCTATCTCTCTTCCCGCATAGATGATGCTCTTTTCAATCCCAACAAGCTCCAACGCGAAAACGCAGTGAGTCAGCTTAAAAAAGATATGATGACTGCGCTTGAAGCTGATTTTGAAGAGCTTAAATCTGATCTGGATCTGGCATTTGAAAACTATATCGAAGCTTATGTTCGCAAAAAAATTGTAGTAGAAAATATTCGACCCGATGGTCGCAAAACAGACCAAGTGCGTCCTATCAATATTGAGATAGGTCTTCTTCCTCGCGTGCATGGCTCAGGTCTCTTTCGCCGAGGGCAAACCCAGGTACTTTCGCTTGTCACGCTGGGAGCCAAGGGTGAAGGACAGCTTATTGAGGGCTTATACGAAGAAGAAGTCAAACACTACATGCACTACTACAACTTTCCTTCCTTCAGCGTGGGCGAAACCCGACCCAACCGTGGGCCAGGCCGTCGCGAAGTAGGGCATGGAGCCCTGGCAGAGCGAGCTTTGTTGCCCGTGATCCCTTCGGAGGAAGATTTCCCTTATACCATCCATGTGGTATCCGAGGTGTTGGAATCCAATGGATCCAGCTCCATGGCTTCGGTGTGTGGCAGTACCCTTGCCTTGATGGATGCGGGTGTGCCTATTTCCGGAGGAGTAGCAGGGATCGCGATGGGTCTCATTACCGAGGGCTCCCAATATCGTATCCTCACCGACATCCAGGGCGTGGAAGACGCTACAGGAGACATGGATTTCAAAGTGGCAGGCACCCGAAAAGGTATCACTGCTCTTCAGATGGATATCAAAAACGATATGATCACTCAGGATATTGTTGCCGAAGGCTTACTTCAAGCCCGAACCGCCCGACTCCACATCCTCGATATCATGGAAAAAGAAATCCAGACTCCCCGAGAAAATTTATCCAAATATGCCCCCAGGCTCCAGGTGATCCAGATTCGAACCGACAAAATCGGAGAATTGATCGGACCTCAGGGCAAAGTCATTAAGAAAATTATTGAAGAGACCGAAGTTAAAATTGATATCGAACCCGATGGCAGAGTCTATATCACTGCTCCCGACGAACAGCGCATGATGCTGGCGGTGGATGCGGTGCATGCTGTTATCGACGATATTGAAGTTGGCAAGCTATACAAAGGCAAGGTCGTAAATATTCGAGAATTTGGAGCCTTCGTGGAAATCCAACGTGGCAAGGATGGACTGCTCCATATTTCTCAGATTTCTCAGCAACGTATCAATAAAGTGGAAGATGTCCTTCATTTGGGGCAAGAGCTCATGGTCAAGGTGATCGGGATCGATGATCAAGGAAGGGTCAGCTTGTCAATGAAAGATATTTAATATCCTGAACATGGATACAGAGAGGATATCCGACCTGAGTAAGGACGAAGTATTTCAGGCTATATCCTCTCAAATTGCCCAGTGCAGGAAGTGCGATCTTTATAAGGGGCGCAACAAACCGGTTCCAGGGGAAGGCAATTTAAATGCCTCTCTGTTTTTTGTGGGGGAAGGTCCTGGAGCTAACGAAGATATTCAGGGTCGACCCTTTGTCGGGCAAGCGGGTAAGGTTTTAGACCAATTGCTGGCGGGTATTGGCTTGCAACGATCGGATGTTTTTATCGGAAATGCTGTCAAATGCCGTCCCCCGGGCAATCGTACTCCATTTATACAAGAAATACGGGCCTGTGAAGACTTCCTTTTAGCCCAACTTGCGCTCATCGAGCCCAGGGTGGTAGTGCTTTTGGGAAATGCCGCACTCACAGCTCTTTTGGGAGCCAATCATTCCATTTCACGAGTTCGAGGAACTCTCATTGAACATCAGGGGATGAATTTTTTCCCCATTTTCCATCCTGCGGCTTGTTTGTATCGAAGAGAAGTTTTCGAGCAAATGAAACAAGATTTTATGACACTAAAAAATATTATGAAAGAAAAAGTACAATGATTAAAAACACAGAAAAACAAGTGCTTCCAAACAGGAATCAAGCACAAAACAGAGCAAAGCCTGCTCCATCCAATTTGTTTCCCAAAAAAACCACTCAGGTTAAGGTAGTTTTCCTTGGAGGCTTGGGCGAAATCGGCAAAAACATGACAATTTTCGAATTTGACAACGAGATGATCCTTTTGGATGCTGGCTTTATGTTTCCAAGGGTTGAAATGTTGGGGATAGACAAAGTCATTCCTGATTTTTCCTATCTCCTGGAAAACAAGCATCGACTCAAAGGAATTGTCCTTTCCCATGGTCACGCCGACCATATCGGAGCCTTACGCTATTTTATTGATCAGATCAATGTTCCGGTCTATGCCTCCTCTCTTACTATTGGCATTCTTAAAGAAGAAATGCCCTCCTATCTCAGTAAAAACATCAATTTTGTGACTATTGAACTGCCTTCTGTGCACATGATAGGAAAAACTGAAGTGCAGTTTTTACGCGTCAACCACAGTATTCCTGATGGATGTGCTACGGTGTTCAAAACTTCCATGGGCAGTATTATTCACTCGGGAGACTTTAAAATAGATCTTACTCCCATCGATGGCAAACCCATCGATCTACAGCGCTTTGGTGAAGCAGGCAAACGGGGCGTTCTCCTATATCTGGGAGATAGCACCAACGCAGATGAAGACGGCTACACTGGTTCGGAAAGCTCCGTAGGCAAGCGCCTTGAAGAGCTTATCCGCTCTGGCACAGGCAGGGTCTTTGTGGCTACCTTTTCCACCAATCTTCACCGAGTCTTACAGGTCTTTGATATTGCCCAGCGAGTGGGGAGAAAAGTCTTGGTGGATGGAAAATCGATTATATCAATTATACAGGTTGCCAACCGTTTGGGGTATGCCAAAATCCCCAAAGAGCAAATGATTTCCTATCTGGATCTCGACAAACTCCCCGACCATGCCCAGCTCATTTTAGCCACCGGCACTCAGGGCGAGCCTTTTTCCGGTCTTACACGCCTTGCCAACAACAATCATGATAATTTGAAGATTAAAAAAGGGGATATGGTGATTATCTCTGCAGACCCTATCCCAGGCAATGAATCCTATGTCAACAAAGTCATCGACAGCTTGCTCAAAATGGGTGCCAATGTGATCTATCGTCAGGATAATGTTCATGTTTCCGGTCATGGAAGTAAGGAAGACTTACGTACGATGATGTCGTTGATCAAACCCAATTTTTTCATCCCCGTCCATGGGGAGTACCGTATGATGCATGCCCATTGCAAGGTGGCTCAGGATACGGGCGTACCTGAAAAGAACACTCTGATTGCTGAAAATGGCGATATTATTACCGTGCAAGCTAATCGCATCTTTCGATCGGGTAAAGTGCCTGCCAATCCTGTCATGATCGATGGTAAAACTATTGGAGATATTGAGCCTTCAGTGATAGATGAGCGTCGACGTCTATCTAAAGAAGGGGTGGTAAATGCGGTGATCCAGGTGGACAGCAAGGCTCGAAAAATGATGAATCAACCCATCATCGAGACCAAGGGATTATTTTCCTCTCGTATCTCCAGCGATATATTCAATAAAATTTCGGATAGCATTCAGGAAGTGGTCCATAAGTGGTCCAGCCAGCGAGGCAACGAAAAAGATCTTGAGATTATGCTGAAAGGATGTATTGCAGGAGTGATTTCTGCTGAAATGCATCGCAAGCCTATCATTTTCGTGACTGTGATGCTCAACGGAAAATAAGATGAAAAACATCCCCAGGCTACGTTTTTTTACCCGAGCTGCTATCATAGCCTCTTTATATGTAGCGCTTTCCCTAATCTTACATCCTATCAGCTTTGGGGCTATTCAGGTGCGTGTTTCTGAAACTCTCACGATTCTTCCCTTCTTTTTTCCTGAAGCCATTTGGGGTTTGGCCATAGGCTGTGTCTTAGCCAATATTGCCTCCCCTTTTGGTTGGATTGATATGGTTTTTGGTTCGCTTTGCACTTTGCTTGCCGCGGTCTTGACCTGGCAGCTTCGAAAAACAGGTAATCCTTATTGGGGCATGCTGCCTCCAATTGTCATAAATGCGCTGGGAGTAGGGCTCTATGTTTCCATCATGATCCAGGAGCCTCCCGCCTTCCACCTCCTGAGCTATCTTGGGGTGGCATTGTCTGTGGGTATTGGTCAGGTACTTGCAGTGGGAGTGGGGGGGTCTATGCTGGTTCATTTCGTTCGCAAGTATAAGGAGAAATTCTTATGAAAATTGCCATAGCTCAGATTTCACCCAAATTCGGCCAATGGAAAGCCAATCTCGATAAACACGAGCAATATATTGAGCTGGCTATCCAAAACAAGGTCAAACTCCTTCTCTTTCCTGAAATGTCTCTGACGGGGTATGCGCTTAAAGATCAGACTCCCAGCCTTGCAGTGACCCTCCAGGACGAAAAACTTCAGTATATTGCAAAATGCTCTCAGGAGCTTGATCTTGTGGTAGGTTTTCCAGAGCTTATTCCTGGCGAGGGATATGCGATTTCTTCCGCCTATTTCCACAAGGGCTATCTTTTACATGTGCATCGCAAGGTCTATTTGCCCATCAACGGCATGTTTGACGACCTGAAAGATTTTCGACGAGGGGAAAGCATCAAAGCTTTTCATGCAGGATCATGGAAGCTTGGGATCCTGATTTGTCGCGATCTTTGGCATATGGATGCCGTGCAAGCCCTTGCCCTGCAAAAAACTCACATGATCCTGGCGCCTTCCGCAGTGCCTTTGCGAAGTATCGGCGCTCAGGGTCCCAATATTCATTCCTTTATGGAGCGTACTGTTCGTTCTTACAGCGAACACCACACCATGTATTTCGCTTTTGCCAATCGGGTGGGTTTTGAAGAAGGCATCTGTTTTTATGGTGGCAGTATGATATCCGACCCCTTTGGCAGAGTCATTGCTCAAGCCTCCTTTTTAGAAGAAGAACTTGTGACTGCTGAGGTCAATATGAGCCAGATACATCGGCGTATTGCCAATCTTCCTCTCAAGCACGAGGAAAACCCTTCGCTTCTTTTATCTGCCTATGAAGAGGAGGTTTTGCCATGAAATCCCTGAGTCTGCCTGAAATGGATTATGCTTTTACTCAGCGAGTGATCCAGGCTTTTATTCTTGCTGAATCTGAGAAATACCGTTTTAAGGGCGCAGTGATAGCCTTATCGGGAGGCCTGGATTCCTGTCTAACGGCTTTTTTAGCTCATCAAGCCCTGAATGGGAAAATTTCCTTGATCTATATGCCCTATGGGGAGCACCCCTCGTCTCAGAAGGATGCTCAAGCTTTGGCTGAGTTTTTACAAACCCCCATGGAGCACTTTGATATTAAAACCACAGCGGATAGCCTCTTTCAGGGTCGGAATATTCAGGATCCCAAGCGAAGAGGTAATGTTTTAGCACGGCTTCGCATGAACCTTCTCTTTGATCTGAGCGCTCGAGACCATCTGATGGTAGTGGGCACCAGCAACAAAAGCGAGCTGTTGACAGGCTATTCCACCTGGTATGGCGATAGTGCTGCAGGCATCATGCCTCTGGGTGATTTGTACAAAACCCAGGTTCGAGCTTTGTCTGCTTATTGTCAGCTTCCCGAAAGCATTCTTCGCAAGGCTCCCTCCGCAGAGCTTTGGGAGGGGCAGACCGATGAAGGAGAAATGGGTATTTCTTACCCCGAATTGGATGCTATATTGTATCATTGGATTGATTTGCGTCACAGTCCCGAAGAACTCCTTCAAATGGGCTTTAATGAGTCGCTTGTTCAAAAAACAGTATCTTTGGCACGCAAAGCATTGTTCAAACACAAATTGCCCATCATCTGCAAGCTTTCCGATCGCACTATTGGCCTGGATTATCGCTTAAACAAAGAATGCATGAATCTGGAATAAGTTTTTGAGCTGAATGGAGGCGCAAGATGCCAGTATATTCTTATAGCCGGATCAATACCTACGACCATTGTCCCATGCAGTATAAGTTTAAATACCTGGATCGCATCAAACCCCCCACCGAGCTTAAGACCATCGAAGCTTTCATGGGCAACTGCATTCATCATGTTTTGAAGGATTTTTACCAACAGCTTCTGTTTCAACGCATTCCCAGCCTGGAGGAAGTATTGGCCCTTTATCAGGAGGAATGGAAGAAAAATTGGACCGACGATATTGTGATTATGAAAATGCCTCTGGAGCCGGGGCACTACCGCCAAACTGGCGAAAAGGCTCTTAAAAGCTATTATGAGCGCTATCATCCCTTCTCGGAGGATCAGAGTCTGAGCTTGGAAAAAGAACTCACCTTTCCCATTGGTCCTTATTCGTTTAAGGGATATATCGATCGCTTGAGTCTTGAAGCAGATGATATTTATGTGATACATGATTATAAGACCTCGGGCAGTATGCCTACTTTTCCTGAAGTGGAAAAAGATCTTCAACTGGCGATGTATCAGATCTCTATTCACCGTCATTTTCCAAATGCAAGCAAAGTGCGTTCGGTTTGGCACTATCTGCTGTTTAATCAGGCATGGACAGTGGAATTGGAGCCTTCTCAGCTGGAAAATAAAGAAAACTTGATCATGCAAAAGGTATATACCATCGAAAATGACAGTCTGTTTGAACCCCAGCCCTCAGCTCTCTGCCACTGGTGCAGTTATGAAGAGATTTGTCCTGCCAAGACGCATGCTTTGTCTTTGGAGGAAGAAGAGCTTCCCGAGGAAGAGCAGGGTTTTCGTATGGTCAATGCTTACGGAAAAGTGTGCGCAGATTACAAGAAGGCGCGTGCTCTGCTGGAAGGTATCAAGCTTGAAAAAGAAGCCCTTGAAAAGCAGATGGTGGACTACGCTAAGGCTCATCAATACAAGGTGATCCAGGGTAAAACCGCTGCCCTGCAACTGAGTGATAAGCTTTCTTACAAATTCCCTGACAGTAAGGATCCCGCCCGACCTTTTATGGAAAAGCTTCTGGAAGAGCAAAATCTTTGGAAAGAAGCCTCAATTCTTCATTCTGCAAGGCTCAACAAGCTGGTCAAAGACCCCCAGCTTGACCTGGCTATCCGTCAGGAGCTCATGTCTTATACCAGCATGGACTTAAAAACAAGTTTCAAGTGGATTAAAAATGCCATGAACACAGAAGATAGCGAGGAAGACGATCCAGATACTGAGGCTTCAGATTCCTGATTGACAAATAGCCAGCTTAGGATATTTTGGTAGTGTTTTTTTGTTAAGTTTTGAGTTTTTTAGGAGGTAGCGTAGTATGAAAAATTGGATGATTGGACTGGTTTTACTGCTTGCTTTGTCTTTTGGATCATGCAAAACCCAGTCTGGCACTAATCCTGAGCAAACACCACAGGATACCCCACGGGTTCCACCGCTTGCTCAACTTGAAGAAAAAAAGGAGCCTGAAATGCAAGTACAGCGACCTGCCATGCCCACGGCAGAAGAAATCAAGCAAATGCAAAATGAATACATCATTTTTGACACCGATGAAGGGATCATCAAGCTTGAACTTTTCCCCGAAGCTGCTCCCATGACCTGTTTTAATTTTAGAAACCTCGCCGAAGAGGGATTCTATGATGGCACTATCTTTCATCGAGTCATCCGCGATTTTATGATTCAGGGCGGAGGCTTCACTCCCAATATGCCCAAACAAGTACCTTACCAATTCAAGGATGAAATCAATCCCGACGCCCTCAAAGTCAACCCTCAAGCATTAGCAGAATACCAACAAAAAGGTTTTGTGTATGATTACTCACTTCCATCCATTAGACTGGACTATGGCGTATTAGCTATGGCAAATGCCGGTCCCAACACCAACGGTTCCCAGTTTTTCATTATCACCAAAAAAGACGGCACTGATTGGCTAAATGGTGGACATACCGGCTTTGGACGCGTAGTGGAAGGCATGGATGTTGTATTGAAGATTGAAAAAACTTCCACTGATCAGTCCGATCGACCTGTGGGCAATATCATGATTCGCAAAGCTACGGTGGTTTCCAAGTAATAAATGCCCAAAGATTGCGTGCTCATTGTAAACCCTATTGCTGGCGGAGGGGCAAGCCTTAAAAAACTCCCCGAAGTTTTGCGTTTTTTGGAGGAAAACTCCTGGAAATGTAGAGTATTTACCAGCACTTGCCCTGGGCATGCAGAAATTCTTGCACAAAAACTAGCACGGGAAAATCAAGTCATCATTGCTATTGGCGGTGATGGCACTGTGAATGAAGTCATGAGGGGGGCTTTGGGCTCCCCTTCCATGATGGCGATCATCCCCTGCGGATCGGGCAATGATATTGCAGCTTCCTTTGGTATCACCAGACAAAACGCACTCGAAACTCTTGTTTCAGGCGTGTCAAAAAAGGTGGACATCGCTTATGTCAACAACGAACCCTTTCTTGGAGTGGCTTCCTGTGGTTTGGACACAGAAGTTAATCGTACTGCCAATCGTATCCCTCGTTTGATCAAGGGAGCCCTTCTCTATACATTGGCCTTGGTGATTGCCATAGTGAAATATAAACCCATGGAGATCACCATCACCACCCCAGACAAGAGCTATACCGAAAAAATCATGCTTTTGGCAGTGGGTCACGGCGATCGCTATGGAGGAGGGATGAAGATCACTCCTTTGGCTCAACGTAGCGATGGCTTATTGGATGTGTGCCTGGTGAAAAATATCAACAAATGGAAACTCTTGTTTATATTTCCTCTGGTCTTTTCGGGCAGGCATATCCGTCACCCGAGGGTAAGTTATGAACAGGTGGCTTCACTGAGTATTGAAGGATGCGGAGAAGTCTTTGCCGATGGAGATTTCAAATCGCTCTTGCCAGCTAGATATCGGCTCCAGCCAGCCTTGTTAAACTTGATCCAAGCTCGATAGCAAGCTTAGATCTTTTCAAAATAAAAGCTTTTTTCTGCAAAATTGCGTCGTGCATAATAGGAAAAACCAGCTTCACGAAGATAGCTCAACTGGATTTCGTAATGCTGAGACAGACTTTTAGCACTATGAGCGTCGCTTCCCAGAGTCACGATTTCACCCCCCAATGCTTTGAAACGTTTCAAGATGTTCAAAGGAGGGTGGGGTCTTCCCATGCTCTGAATCCCTTTGGCATTGATTTCCAAGCCCTGCCGGTTGGACACAAGATTTAGCAAGACTTGATCGATCGCTTCCTCCCAGGATAAAAACTCTTCTTCGCTGATTGCCTGGTAGCGCAAAAGATAATCGATATGCCCCAACACATGAAAAGGTGTCATTTGTCGAGTGATATGGATCAGCGCATTCCAATAGGCTTCAAGAATGGTATGAGAGTCATAAAACTGCATCATGGTGGGGTTGCAACAGCCCATATCCAACACTTCATGCAGGGAAAGAATTAAAAAATCCCACTCCCAGGGAGCGATATAGCTTTGGGTTTCACTTAGATTACCCTCGTGAACTCCCAGCTCCAGCCCAATCCCAATCGACAAATCAGGGTAACTCAGACGCGCCAACTGCAGGTTTTCACGGTAGGCTTTCAGATCGATCAAGGGGACTTGCCCAGGATCGCCTACATCCAAATGCTCGGTAAAGACTATTTCCTTTATTTCATTTGCTCTGCAATATTCCAGAGCCTTGGTGACTTCCATCCTGCTGTCAGGCGACCAGGCAGAATGAACGTGATAATCTACTTTAATCATTTCCATGCCCTAGATTATATTCCTTAGGGAAGGGTAAAACATCAGGATATTGCAAAGATTCGTTCATGTGGTTCAAGGTCTGCTCCAGATTGCTGGTCAAATGATTTGATGCAAATTGTTTTCCATTGACTCGTATGAGTGTCGATTGAAGCTCTTCCGACAAACCACAGAGGAAAAACATTTTACCACTACTGTTTCGAAGTTGGGCAAGTTTTTGTAGTTCGATTCCTGCAGAAGCATCCAACCAGTGAAGCCGTTTGGCATCCAATACCAGGGTATGACAAGCCTCGGTCTTTAAATGATGCAAGAGGCTTGTATTTCCAAAAAACAGCGTCCCTTCCATGGCATAGGCATTGACATGGTCGGGCAGGTTGGGGTGTATGATAGGGTTTAGATGAAATTTGGAGCTATGAAAAGCGTGAATTACAATAGCTAAAAGAACCCCGGCGCCCACTGCCAGAGTGATGTCTGCAAGTACGGTAATGATAGCAGTGGTCAACATGACCACGGTATAGGACTTGGGTGCTTTAAAAACCATCAACAAGCTTTCTTTATCGAGCATATTCCAGCAGGTGACGGCAAGAATACCTGCCAGTGCTGACAGGGGGATCCAGGAGGTATAAGAGCCTAGAAAAAGTAAAAAAACCAGAAGGAGTAGGCTATGCACCACACTCACCCAACGCGTTTGTCCTCCGCTTTTGATATTGACTGCAGTTCGGGCGATGGCTCCCGTGGCAGGGACTCCACCCACCATGGCTGCTGCAATATTTCCAAGACCTTGCCCAAACAATTCCCGGTTGGGATCATGAGAGCTTTGGGTCATATGGTCTGCTACGGCCGCAGATAGCAGGGATTCGATACTTCCCAGAAGAGCGATGGTCAGCGCTGGTTTAAGCAGTGAAAGGATCAGCGCTCCATTCATCTGAGGGAGTGAAAGTTGAGGAAGCACCTGGGGGATGGTATTTACGGAAGCCCCCTGCGAACCCAGGAGAAAATATACCCCCATCCCGGCAAGCAATCCTGCAAAGGAAGCGGGGATTTTGGGGAGAAATTGTTGACATAGTAAAATAACCAATATAGTGACAACTGCGATCAGCATTCCGCCGGAAAGGTGTTTGATTTGACCCACAAAGATGAGAATTGCAATGCCATTGGTAAAACCTGCTATCACACTGTGAGGAATCAAATGGATGATCTTTCCCAAACGCAGGAAAGCAAAACCGAGTTGGAGGATGCCTGCCATTAAGCCTGCCAGGAGCATGCCCTGGATGCCATATTTAGACACCACACTGATCAGAATGACCGTCATAGCTCCCGTGGGACCGGTGATTTGAAAGCGAGAACCTCCAAAAACTCCTGCAATCAGACCGCTGACGATGGCAGTATAGATCCCTGCCGCAGGACCCGCGCCACTGGCTGTTCCAAAAGCCAGCGCAAGAGGCAATGCAACGATTCCAACTGTGATTCCCGCCATGAGCTCTTTAAACCACTTTACTTTCACATGAAACCTCCAACAAACATCACAACTTGTTTGCTGGCGAGGTTAGCTGACGGGTTCGGACGGGATCTCCCTCCCTACCGCAATTGGATTCACCCCAAAAACCTGGTTCCCCCACTCTTCCATAGAAGATTAAGCAATACCCCATCATTCTACTCCAAGGGGTTAAAACTTCAATACGAAGTATAAAAGCAGTGATTGAAAATAGAAATTAAATCAATATATTAGATAAGCAACGAGTCATGTAAGTGTTTCATTACTATAATGGAAGGCAGAAAAAATGAATCATAGCAATGTGCTCAAATTGATACGATTAACGCAATTTGTTCAGCAAAATCCCTATTGCTCGGTTCGCTCTCTGAGCAAACACCTGGAAGTCAGCGGACGTACTATCAAGCGCTATGTTGAAACCCTCAAGACCGACTATGACGCCCCCATTCGCTTTGATTATGGCAAGAAGGGCTATGTTTTTGTTTCGGAGTGGGCTTTTCGCATACCCGATCTCACCGAAGGAGAAGTTTTGGCGTTGCTACTTGCCACCTCGCAAATCAAACAATACAACAGCCTGCCCGGCACGGTGCCCTTGAGCAGTCTTGAAAACAAGGTGCGAGTTCTTTTCAGCGACAAGATTTCCCTCTCATCGGACGAGTTGTGTCTGATTCTATCCTCTCAGATCAACCCTGTTCAGGTCAGAAAAGATACCCAGGAGGTGTTCAATTGCCTCTTTCGAGCCACCTGCGACCACGTCGGAGTCAAAATCATATACAAAACCATGAGCACCCAGCGCACTTCCACCCGCATCGTTGATCCCTATCATATCTTTCAACACCAGGGAGTCTGGTATTTTTGCGGATATTGCCACACCCGGGAGGAAATTCGTGACTTTGCCCTCGATCGTATCAAAGATTGCCAGAGCACTGGCGAAAAGTTTGTCCTGCCCTCTGACTTCAACCCCCAGAAATATTTGAATTCCGCTTTCCGTATCATGAAAGGGGAGGCAACCCAGGTCAGCATATGGTTTGATGCCCAAAAAGCCCCATCCATCCGAGAGCGCATCTGGCATAGCAGTCAAGTTATCCACGAACTGCCCGAGGGGGAGCTCTTGCTCCAGCTTCAGGCAAACCCCAAAGAAATCAAACGCTGGGTGCTGGGCTTTGGCTTGCATGCCATATTGCGCGAACCCGAGCACCTGAGGCAGGAAATGCTCGATGAAATCACCGAAATGCGTAAGAAGTATCGGAAGAAAGATTAGATTTGAGTCAAAAAAGTTTGATTAGTGAAAATAGTTAGCAAAGTGACACTAATTGGCACTTTGAAGGAGTATACTGGGGGTAAGATGAGGATAAAATTAGCATAGCACAAAGAAGGATGAGAAGCAATGGATTTTATTGAAAAAGAAGAAAAAAAATTTATAGCGCATGTACGATTAAAAGAAGATAATACTTGGGATGCACCGCATTTTCTCGATGATCATTTACGATTGACCTCAGAGTTAGCTGAAAAATTTGCATCCAAATTTAATTCAGCAACATGGGGAAAAGTCATAGGATTGCTCCATGATGCTGGGAAAGCTCGGGAGGAATGGCAAAAATATCTGATGAAAAAGAGTGGTTATGATGAGAATGCTCATCTGGAAGGAATACCAGGTAAAATTCCTCATGCTATACACGGAGCAAGTTTAGCTGAGGATTTTTTTAAGCAAAAAGGTCGAATACTATCCTATTGCATAGCTGCGCATCATGCCGGATTGCAGGATTGGTCTCCCGAAGAAGAAGGAAAAAAATCTTTGTATTTTCAGTTATCAACCATCAAAGACATTACAGCAATTAAGTCTTTATTTCATGATTATCAAGATATGCCCCTTATTCTTCCATGGAAGTTTGATCATGATCTCGGCTTGTCGCTTTGGATTCGAATGCTTTTTTCCTGTCTTGTTGATGCAGATTTTTTAGATACTGAGAACTATGTGGATGCAGGAAAAACCAAGCAAAGAGGACAATTCTATGATCTGACGACGCTGTACGACCGCTTTAAAGAGCATATCAAATCGATGGAAGCTGATGCAGAACAAACTCCAATCAACCTTTTGCGCCATAAAATACGCGAAAGATGTATCCAAGTTGGACTAGAGTCTAAGGGAGTTTTTTCTTTGTCGGTTCCTACAGGTGGAGGGAAAACTCTTTCGAGTTTGGCTTTTGCTTTTGAACATGCAATAAAGCATCACATGGATAGAATTATATATGTGATTCCTTACACCAGCATTATAGAACAAAATGCTGATGTGTTTCGAAAAGTTTTGGGTGAAGATCAAGTTATAGAGCATCATTCCAATTTAGTTGAGGATGAAGATAATACCAAATCATGTCTGGCTTCAGAAAACTGGGATGCGCCTCTTGTAGTAACGACTAGTGTTCAGTTTTTCGAGTCCCTTTTTGCTGCTAAATCAAGCAGATGTCGAAAATTACACAATATTGTGAATTCGGTAGTAATTCTGGATGAAGCCCAATTGCTACCAGTAAAGTATCTTGAATCCATTTTAAATTCTATGCAGCTTCTTTCAGATCACTATGGGGTTAGTTTTGTTATTTGTACGGCCACTCAACCAGCTCTCTTGGAAAGAAAATCAGCTAACTACTTTTTTCCGGGTTTGAAAAACATTAAAGAAATTATGGGAAGCAAAAGTGAAATTGACCATTTATATCAATCACTCGAAAGAGTCAAAGTCGAGTTACCTGAAAGCTTTAATCGTATAACAAGCTGGGAAGATCTAGCGAAAGAGCTCAATGATTACAAACAAATACTGTGCATTGTTTCTGATCGAGAAAGCTGTTTGACTTTATTTAATCTCATGCCAGAAGGAACTATACACTTATCTGCTTTGATGTGTGCTCAACATCGAAGCGAAGTGATTGGTGAAATAAAGAAAAAGCTGAAAAAAAACGAAGCAGTTAGAGTGATTAGCACTCAGCTCGTTGAAGCAGGTGTGGATATTGATTTTCCAGTAGTTTATCGCGCATTGGCAGGTTTGGATTCTATTGCACAAGCTGCTGGCAGGTGCAATAGGGAAGGCAAAATGCCTTCACTTGGCAAGGTAGTAGTTTTTGTACCACCCAAAGAACCACCCATAGGGATTCTTAGAAAAGCAGCAGATACAACCACTATTATGTTTTACTCAAACAAAGAAAACCCTTTGAATCACAATCGATTTGAAGAATTTTTCTCCGAACTTTACTGGAAGGCAAACTCCTGGGATGAAAAGCAAATAATGAAGCTTTTAAAACCAGATTCTGTTGAGTGCTGTATGCAGTTTCGTACAGCTTCAAGCAAATTTCAAATAATTGAAGAGGGTGATCAGCATTCAATTTTAGTGCAATACAAAACAGGAGGTAAATTAATTGAGCAGTTGAGGAAAAATGGACCAGATAGAAATCTAATGAGAAAACTTCAACGTTTTTCAGTCAATGTCTATAGTTATCAGTTTAATGCTATGATTCAAAATGGGGTCATCGAGGAAATCTACCCGAATATCTATGCATTAGTTTTTTCTAATGATTACTCGAATAAAACTGGAATGGTGGTGAGTTCTGTTTCTGATCCAAATAACTACATAATAAGCAATAATGAAGAAAGGAGTTGATGATTTTGCACAATTGGTGTTTGGAAGTATGGGGTGATTACGCGTGTTTTACTCGTCCAGAGATGAAAGTGGAACGAGTGAGTTATGACATAATTACTCCTTCTGCAGCTCGATCTATCTTTGAAGCAATTTTGTGGAAGCCCGCTATTCGCTGGAATATCACCAAAATTGAAGTATTGAGTCCTGTTAAATGGATTTCTGTCAGAAGGAACGAAGTAGGAAAAGTTATTCCAGCGCCTACAGCCAAGCAGATGTCAGGGGTACTCGGAGCGCCTATGGGTCTTTTTATTGAGGATGAACGCCAACAAAGAGCAGGCTTGTTTCTGAAAGATGTAAAATATAGGATTCATGGTTATTTTGATTTTTTTCCAGCAGAGGAAAGAAAACAAAACCGATCCATAAGCCCTGAGTTTTGGGCAGATGAGGAAGAACATAGCGGGGTTGATAAGTTAGATGAAAATGAAGCAAAATATGCAGCTATGTTTGATCGCAGAGCAAGAAAAGGACAATGTTTTCATCGCCCATACCTTGGTTGCAGGGAGTTTGCTTGTTCATTCAAATTGGTTGATCCATTCGTGGACATTATTGCGCCTATTAATGAAACGCGTGATTTGGGCTATATGCTTTACGATATGGATTTCAACCATGATGAGAATTGCCCTACGCCTTTATTTTTTAAAGCAAAAATCGAAAATGGAACGGTCAATACTGATCGCAGGGAAATTGAGGTGAGAGGTTGATCATCCAGGCATTGAGTGAATATTATGATAGGATGGCCTCAGAAAAAAAAATTGCAAAAAGTGGCTGGATTTCTGTTGGATTGGATTTTTTACTCTGTATCGATATCGATGGAAATATAAAGAATATCGAAGATCTCAGGGAAAAAGAAGCAACAGGAAAAAAGTTCTTATCAAAAATTTTAGATTTACCCAATATTGGAAAACAAGCTTTAAAGCATACAAATAGTGGAAAAGATGCTAACTTGTTATGGGATAATGCCTCTTTTGTTTTTGGGCTGGGCAAACAGGGAGATATACGACTCCAAAGCATGTTAGATGCAATTAATGAATGGATTGGCGAGACTAATGATCCAGGGATTAATGCTATTAAGCTTTTTTTTCAGAAAGGATTAATTGATAGAAACCATTTTCAATCAGCTCTAGAACACATGGATTATGGAGAAGAACTTAGAAAAGGAAATGCCAAGCTTACCTTTAGAGTTTTAGGTACTGAAAATAGGATGACATTTCAATCTCCATTCGTATCAAAAGCTCTTGAAGATTTGAATGAGCATGATTTATCAAAAGCGCCAACTGGAACATGTATGGTTACTGGGATAAGCAATGTTGCAATTGAAACTACTCATCCAGTAATAAAAGGAGTTTGGGGGGCACAATCCACTGGAGCATGTATTGTTAGCTTTAATGCATCTGCTTTTGAATCCTACGGCAAGACTCAAAGCTTGAATGCACCAATCAGTAAAGACATTGTTTCAAAATATGGAAAGGCTCTGAATACCTTACTAGGAAGTACCAACCAAAGGATGCAAATCGGGGACGCATCTACAGTTTTTTGGTCTGAAAAAGAGAATGATTTTGAAAAAGATTTCAGCTCTTTTTTCAAAGAGCCCGACAAAGATGATCCTGAAAAAAACACGTATAAAATTCGCTCATTATTGAATTCTCTTCAAACTGGTGCTTATATTAAAGAGGAAAATAACTCAAGGTTCTATTTATTAGGGCTTTCACCAAATTCCGCCAGGATTTCAGTTAGATTCTGGAGCACGGGACCTATTGGGAAATATGCAGAAAATATTTCCCAATATTTCAATGAGTTTGAAATTGTAAAACCACCAAAGGAGCAAGAGTATTACTCTATTTGGAGAGTTTTAGTAAATATTGCTACCCAGGATAAAAGCGAAAACATACCACCCATTTTAGCTGGTGATTTTATGCGTTCAATTATTGAAGGAACACCTTATCCATCCACTTTACTGCAAGCTGCATTAAGAAGAATAAAAAGCGATACAGAGTTTCGAGTTAAACCAGTTAGAGCAGCCTTAATAAAGGCATATTTAAATCGGTATTATCGTTTTTATCCAGATCAAAAAGTAAAGGAGATTTTTATGAGTTTAGACATTAGTCAGCTGTCCATTGGCTATCAACTGGGCCGGCTATTTGCTGTTTTAGAAAAAATACAAGAAACTGCGAATCCTGGATTAAATACCACCATTCGAGAACGTTATTATGGTGCGGCTTGTGCCACTCCTGTATCAGTTTATCCAATTTTGTTGAAACTAAAAAATCACCACTTGGCAAAACTTGATCAAAAAGGAAGGGTTGTTTATTATGAAAAACTGCTAGGGGAAGTTATGGGAAAACTAAGCGATTTTCCAAGCAATCTTGATCTACATGAACAAGGTCGTTTTGCTATTGGCTATTATCATCAGAGACAAGCTTTCTTTGTTTCTAAAGAAGCAGATAGCAACTCAACAGAAGATAATCTAAACTAAAAAATTAGAAAGGATGATGCAATGAAAGAATTAGTACAAAAAAGGTATGATTTCGTAATGTTGATTGATGTGAAAGATGGAAATCCGAATGGAGATCCGGATGCAGGGAATTTACCACGAATGGATGCTGAAGAGGGAAAGGGTTTAATAACTGATGTTTGTCTGAAGAGGAAAGTAAGAAATTACATTTATTTAAAACATGAGGACAAGACACCATTCAGCATTTTTATAAAAGAGAAAGCTATCTTAAATAATCTAATTAAGCAAGCTTATGCTGATTTGAACATTAATCTAAATGAACCTCCTGTTGATCCTTCCGATGGCAAGAAGAGAAACACCAAAGAAAAAGGACAAGGTAAAGAAGTTGACTGTGCCAAGCAATTTATGTGTAATAACTATTTTGATATTCGTAGTTTTGGTGCAGTTTTAGCGATAGGACCTAACGCTGGGCAAGTTAGAGGTCCTGTGCAGTTTACTTTTGCCAGGTCGCTCGATCCAATCGTTGCATCAGAACATAGCATAACACGAATGGCGGTAGCAACAGAGGCAGAATCTGAAAAACAAAGTGGAGATAATCGGACTATGGGAAGAAAATTTACAGTTCCATATGGTTTGTATAGAGCCCATGGATTTGTTTCTGCTCCTTTGGCTATCCAAACTGGTTTTTCAACTGAGGATCTTTCTCTGTTGTGGGAGGCTTTGGAAAAAATGTTCGATCATGATCATTCTGCAGCTCGTGGCCTAATGGGAATGAGGAAAGTGATTATCTTTGAACATGAATCAAAAATGGGAAATGCCCCATCACAGCAGTTATTTGATTTAGTTTCAATCGATCGTAAAGATAAAAACAAACCTCCAAGAGATTTTAAAGATTACAATTTAACCATAAATCGTGAGTTGATTCCAGAGGGCGTTAAATTGATAGAATTATTGTAGAATGTATTATGAAGATGAGCTCCTTCCACTCTCGGGCATTCAGCATTTTGCTTTTTGCCCTAGACAGTGGGCATTGATACACATTGAGCAACAATGGGTTGAAAACGTACGAACTGCTGAAGGGCGTATCATGCATGATAGAACTCATAATTCTGATATCAAAGAAGTTTACAGCGATAGCATTATTACTCGATCCATGTTTTTAAGATCATTAAAACTTGGTCTTTTCGGGCAAGCTGATGTTATCGAGTTTTGGTTGGTAAGTAAGGAGTCAGGAGGTATTCATTTGGAGGGTTTTTCAGGGTATTGGATGCCAAAACCAATTGAATATAAGCGAGGAAAACCAAAAACTGATGATCGAGATAGGGTTCAGTTATGCGCACAAGCTCTAAGCATTGAGGAAATGCTGGAAGTGAAAATTGAGGAAGGAGCTTTGTATTATGGTGAAACTCGAAGAAGAGAAATAGTACTCTTTACCGCAGAACTCAGGCAACATGTCGCTGAACTCAGTCGCGAGATGCATCGGCTATTTTCTCAGGGTCTTACCCCAAGGGCAACATACGAAAAGAAATGCTTGGCTTGTTCTTTGATTGATATTTGTGAACCAAAAATGATCAACAGGAAAGGATCTGTATCTGAGTATATAAACCAGGCGATACAACAAGATTTAAAGGATATTTATGAAAAAACTTCTTAATACGCTCTACGTCACGATTGATGATGCCTATCTTGCACGAGAGGGGGAAAATGTACTGATAAAAGTTAAGGAGGAAACAAAATTCCGAATACCAATCCATAACCTTGAAAGTATCGTTGCCTTTGGGTATTGCGGTGCAAGCCCGTCGTTAATGTCTTTATGTGCAAATCGAGGAGTTGGTCTGTCGTTTTTAACTCCGAATGGTTTTTTTCTAGCCCGGATCACTGGAAAGCTAAATGGAAACGTATTGCTTAGGCGTAAACAATATAGGATAGCGGATAACGACGAAAACTCACTTGCTTTAGCGAAATTCTTCATTATTGGGAAAATTACCAATTCACGGTCAGTTTTACTTAGAGCAATCCGGGATCATGAAAAATCGATAAACGCTGACGAAGTTTTAGAAGCTGCAAAATTACTCACAAAGAATCTGGAAAGGATTGAGCTTGCCGACTGCGTAGAAACAGTCAGAGGTATAGAAGGAGATAGCGCTCGAGTTTACTTTGATGTTTTTGACCACTTGATTCTCTCCAACAAAGATCAGTTCTTTTTTAATGGTCGTAGTAGAAGGCCTCCTTTGGATTACATTAATGCCTTGTTATCATTTCTTTATACCCTGCTTGTGCATGATGTGCAATCAGCACTTGAGGCAGTTGGGTTGGATCCAGCAGTTGGTTTCTTACATTGCGACCGTCCAGGTAGACCCAGCTTAGCGTTGGATTTAATGGAAGAATTGAGACCATATTTAGCAGATAGGATGGCACTTTCCTTGGTGAATCGAAAGCAAATTTCTCCCGATGGATTTCAAAGATCTGAAGCAGGTGAAATAACCATGACTGAAGCAACAAAAAAGACTGTGATATCTTCATGGCAAAAAAAGAAACAGGAGGAATTGGTGCATCCCTTCTTTAATGAGTCCATGGCAATTGGATTGATACCTTATGCGCAAGCCATGTTGCTGGCAAGGCACATAAGAGGGGATTTGGATGGATATCCGCCATTTTTCTCTAAATAGGACGTGACAAGATGATGGTTTTAATCACCTACGATGTTTGTACTACCACTGCATTAGGTCGAAAAAGGTTAAGACATGTAGCCAAAAAGTGCCTTAATTATGGTCAAAGGGTGCAAAATTCTGTTTTTGAATGCATGATTGATCCTACGCAGTTTGTAAAACTAAAGAATGATCTATTAAAAACAATCGACACCAAAGCGGATAGTTTGCGTTTTTATATGTTGGGAAGCAATTGGGAAAGGCGGGTAGAGCATATCGGAGCAAAAGTAAGTTACAATCCAGAAGGAATTCTAATAATCCAAAATGATTGCGAACCCTAAGTAATGTAATATTGGCTGGGATGTTCGCAAGTTTTGATTACATGTACCTTGAAAACTTAAACATATATATGAATAATTGGATTTTTTTCAATAATTTTATGCTTTCGCAAAAAGGATTCTCTTGGTACTGATTGCATAAAGGTGTAAAATAGAAACGGTCGCCCCCCGTGCGGGGGCGTGGGTATAAACAAATAATCTGGAGTATGAGAAGCCTCACCATAGGTCGCCCCCCGTGCGGGGGCGTGGGTATAAACACGTTTTTGAGTGCCTTAACGGCATCTCCTACCGGTCGCCCCCCGTGCGGGGGCGTGGGTATAAACACCTCCAAGGGACAATTTCGAAACTGACACGGCAGTCGCCCCCCGTGCGGGGGCGTGGGTATAAACAGAAGCTGGAATTACTGAACCTGGCACGCTGTTGGTCGCCCCCCGTGCGGGGGCGTGGGTATAAACAGGACTACCTCACTCGCAGAGTCATCAATCGTAATGTCGCCCCCCGTGCGGGGGCGTGGGTATAAACCCCATTTGTTGTTAGTCTTAATCTCCAAAGACTTGTCGCCCCCCGTGCGGGGGCGTGGGTATAAACTTGTCCAGATTTACCAAATAGCTCTGAAGCTAGGTCGCCCCCCGTGCGGGGGCGTGGGTATAAACAGGAGTGTTGGCAGGATGGGAAGTAAAAGACATTGTCGCCCCCCGTGCGGGGGCGTGGGTATAAACAAGCAGTATGCATAGCAGAAGCAAATGAGCATGGTCGCCCCCCGTGCGGGGGCGTGGGTATAAACATATATCTGAAGTAACTTTTGCCTAATGGGTAAAGTCGCCCCCCGTGCGGGGGCGTGGGTATAAACAGATTTATATGATGTCATAGGGGACATTGGTGGGTCGCCCCCCGTGCGGGGGCGTGGGTATAAACTGCATAATGATGTACTTATATCTTGCTTCAGGTAGTCGCCCCCCGTGCGGGGGCGTGGGTATAAACATAATATTTGCCGCAATAAAAGCTGATCTTCGGTCGCCCCCCGTGCGGGGGCGTGGGTATAAACTATCTCTGGAGTAGCAACATCATCACCATCAACGTCGCCCCCCGTGCGGGGGCGTGGGTATAAACGTTTTACCATTTGTTTATCCTTTCTTGTTTAGTTTGTCGCCCCCCGTGCGGGGGCGTGGGTATAAACGAAAACATCATGAGAGATTACGTCAAGACCGATTGTCGCCCCCCGTGCGGGGGCGTGGGTATAAACCCACAAGAGTGGGCGACTATTACCTCACCATAAAGTCGCCCCCCGTGCGGGGGCGTGGGTATAAACTTTTTTGGGGTCGTAGTCTTTGAGGAAGTCTTGGTCGCCCCCCGTGCGGGGGCGTGGGTATAAACTTAAACGAGCATTGCTTTTTGTTGCAAACCTTAAGTCGCCCCCCGTGCGGGGGCGTGGGTATAAACTCGCAAGACGCCATATAAAGTGCGATTGCGGGAGTCGCCCCCCGTGCGGGGGCGTGGGTATAAACACTAGAGCAGTATAAGCTTCATCATTTTTTACAAGGTCGCCCCCCGTGCGGGGGCGTGGGTATAAACATAATGGAGTCGCTACCTGGTCTAACGTAGTAAGGTCGCCCCCCGTGCGGGGGCGTGGGTATAAACCCATATCTTGCTGTCCGCAAACAAAACATTTTAAGTCGCCCCCCGTGCGGGGGCGTGGGTATAAACCAACACATCGAAGCTCGTTCATCTTGATTCTGACGTCGCCCCCCGTGCGGGGGCGTGGGTATAAACTGAGCCCCGTCCCGATAAGCACGTGTCGATTGGTGTCGCCCCCCGTGCGGGGGCGTGGGTATAAACATTGGCAGTATTAGCGGGTATTAATATCTCTTTAAGTCGCCCCCCGTGCGGGGGCGTGGGTATAAACGGTAGTGCAAAAATTTTGACGGGTTGTGGAGCATGTCGCCCCCCGTGCGGGGGCGTGGGTATAAACACCGCTCAAAATATTTTTCTACGCCTGGCGCCGCGTCGCCCCCCGTGCGGGGGCGTGGGTATAAACAGACTCAGGTGCAGTCGATTTAGGAACAAACACGTCGCCCCCCGTGCGGGGGCGTGGGTATAAACGGATACTCTAGAGAACCATGAAAAACGCTGTAAGTCGCCCCCCGTGCGGGGGCGTGGGTATAAACAAAAAACATATAATAATTGATAGAGCGATTAAGGTCGCCCCCCGTGCGGGGGCGTGGGTATAAACGTTAAGAGCGACCATGCTTCTTCAAGCACATTTTGTCGCCCCCCGTGCGGGGGCGTGGGTATAAACAACTGGCGGAACTGACCTGTGGGGAAAAGACTATTGTCGCCCCCCGTGCGGGGGCGTGGGTATAAACTACTTCATTTATAAAGATCTTCATTATGCTAGCGTCGCCCCCCGTGCGGGGGCGTGGGTATAAACACCCATTTTTCGCGACAACAACTGCAGACCATGGGTCGCCCCCCGTGCGGGGGCGTGGGTATAAACTCCCACATGCCATGTGGAATACAAGCAAACATACGTCGCCCCCCGTGCGGGGGCGTGGGTATAAACAGCAATGGGATTAAAAGCAAACAAACTCTCATTCGTCGCCCCCCGTGCGGGGGCGTGGGTATAAACAGCACAATAAGCACCTGATGGATTAGTTAATACAAGTCGCCCCCCGTGCGGGGGCGTGGGTATAAACGAGAAAGCTGTCAAAACAGCGCAAAAGCTTAACAGTCGCCCCCCGTGCGGGGGCGTGGGTATAAACAATTTTAGGTTCATCTTGTACGATTTATTACCGAGTCGCCCCCCGTGCGGGGGCGTGGGTATAAACGTTGCGAGGGCGATATCCCGAGCAATCGAACCTTTGTCGCCCCCCGTGCGGGGGCGTGGGTATAAACTTCTCAAGGTGGTTTTTATTTGTATTCCATTGGGTCGCCCCCCGTGCGGGGGCGTGGGTATAAACTCAAAGTGTCCTGCCTCCAGTGATATTTGCTGAGGTCGCCCCCCGTGCGGGGGCGTGGGTATAAACAGAAATTGTCTATGTTAATGGAACACGAAAAACGTCGCCCCCCGTGCGGGGGCGTGGGTATAAACAGACTCAGGTGCAGTCGATTTAGGAACAAACACGTCGCCCCCCGTGCGGGGGCGTGGGTATAAACTACACAAAATGGTTGATGTGCTCTTATATGTTTGGTCGCCCCCCGTGCGGGGGCGTGGGTATAAACAATGTATCTCCTTTATATATTATATATTGCATTTGTCGCCCCCCGTGCGGGGGCGTGGGTATAAACTTTAAGCGATTTTTATCGTGAATGTATGACAGTGTCGCCCCCCGTGCGGGGGCGTGGGTATAAACTGCATAATCAGCAAAAGCGCTGCCAAAACTTGGGGTCGCCCCCCGTGCGGGGGCGTGGGTATAAACTTCAGCTACCGAGAGCCAATGTTTTATTGGCTCTGTCGCCCCCCGTGCGGGGGCGTGGGTATAAACAGGAAACTATGCTTTAAGAGGATATTCCAAGAAGGTCGCCCCCCGTGCGGGGGCGTGGGTATAAACCAGTCTTTGAACTCCTAGCTATTGTGGTAACAAGTCGCCCCCCGTGCGGGGGCGTGGGTATAAACCTATTGCGAGTTGTAAAAGTTCCAACATGATTTGTCGCCCCCCGTGCGGGGGCGTGGGTATAAACTTGCTCAATGGCGTAGCGACAAAGCTGCTGCCTTGTCGCCCCCCGTGCGGGGGCGTGGGTATAAACGTGTGGTGACTCTGGAGAAGCTATGGGAAGATTCGTCGCCCCCCGTGCGGGGGCGTGGGTATAAACGTGGATGACGGCTTATATCGTGAGTGGTGCGGAGTCGCCCCCCGTGCGGGGGCGTGGGTATAAACAAATTCACGTTCCAAACCCCTGCATTCGAACTGGTCGCCCCCCGTGCGGGGGCGTGGGTATAAACATACGTGAGCGGCATTCGTCATCCCCTTCGCTCTGTCGCCCCCCGTGCGGGGGCGTGGGTATAAACGGCGAGTTGGAGCTTGTTTTTGACGTCAGCAATTGTCGCCCCCCGTGCGGGGGCGTGGGTATAAACAAGGCTCTCCCCTTTTTTAATTTGTCGCCCGTGAGTCGCCCCCCGTGCGGGGGCGTGGGTATAAACTCCCTGAGTATTCGATAGGCTTCCTCAAGCTCTCGTCGCCCCCCGTGCGGGGGCGTGGGTATAAACTTGGTCTACCAGAGATAGAACTACATTTACTCCAATGTCGCCCCCCGTGCGGGGGCGTGGGTATAAACGTGGTCTGGAACCACGACAAAACTTTAAATTTAGGTCGCCCCCCGTGCGGGGGCGTGGGTATAAACTAACATACCACAAAAAATGTGGCACATTGTACCATGTCGCCCCCCGTGCGGGGGCGTGGGTATAAACACCTATGAATTGTAAACATTGTTTTTTCATTAAGTCGCCCCCCGTGCGGGGGCGTGGGTATAAACGAGTACCCAAGCGGCTCCCATTTGATTGGCAAAAGTCGCCCCCCGTGCGGGGGCGTGGGTATAAACGTCAACGCCATGCGTGGTTCTATGGTAATCAAGAGTCGCCCCCCGTGCGGGGGCGTGGGTATAAACTCACAGGAGTCATGGGCGCGATAGTTGGGCTTGGGTCGCCCCCCGTGCGGGGGCGTGGGTATAAACCTGCAAGCTGTACATCGTTCAACTTTCCTCGGTGTCGCCCCCCGTGCGGGGGCGTGGGTATAAACTCGAAGCATCGACTCGAAAACATTGTTCGTACTGGTCGCCCCCCGTGCGGGGGCGTGGGTATAAACGCTTATCCATGATAGCGGAGAATCTAACACCCTCGTCGCCCCCCGTGCGGGGGCGTGGGTATAAACGAGGTTGAGATGATATTTTGATTCAATGAGCTCCAGTCGCCCCCCGTGCGGGGGCGTGGGTATAAACACAATCACGTAGTACAAATCGTTGATTCCCAATAGTCGCCCCCCGTGCGGGGGCGTGGGTATAAACGAGATAGGCAACCGTCAAATCGTTGCTGTCTCCCGTCGCCCCCCGTGCGGGGGCGTGGGTATAAACACTACCGATTTGTTCCAACCAATAGTGCCTGAGGTCGCCCCCCGTGCGGGGGCGTGGGTATAAACATGGATGGATGCAAAGTTTTCAGAAAACGGACTTGTCGCCCCCCGTGCGGGGGCGTGGGTATAAACGTCAAAACTTGGCGAGAGTCCAATTCCGCAAAATGTCGCCCCTCGTGTGGGGGCGTGGATTGAAGCGTAATCATGATGTATGATGTCAACGTCAAGCAAGGTCGCCCCCCCGTGCGGGGGGGGGCGTGGATTGAAACACTTCCTTTTAAGTCAGTTAAAAACTTAGTCACAGCACCCCTGAAAGGGGGCGAAGATTTAATCTAAATGGTAATGATACCCCTAACTATGGTTAAAAAATGTACCTACTACATAAGAGATGAGATTTTTGATAAATTCAAGTAGACTAGGATTTGTTTGTTCCCAATTACTACAAAAATACCTTAATCTGGATCATTGCCCTCAGAAATGTGTCTCAAGATGGGGATGAATAGTTCATAATACCAAGATGGTTATCAATAACCATTGCTAAATATTATTTATGGTTTACAATAACCATAAATTAATTTTCAGGGGGTATGTTTTGGATAATCAAGCATACGAAGCACTAAAGAGTAAAGATATTAGTCAGTTAGAATGCTATATTCTTGATATTTTAAGGGACAAATGTAAAACTGAAGAAATTCAAATTTACCGAGTTAGTATAGCTTTCCTTGCCATATACCTTTCCGAGATGAAGTCGAGAAATTTCGTCATGAAACATATAGGAAAAAACCTTGAGGATGAAACAACTCTGATCTTTTTACAAAAAGTGCTTAGAGAGTTTGAAAATGAAATTAACAATGTTTCTAAAAAATTTGACACAGATTGTCTAAAAGCAGCAATACTTTTTTCAGATCCCCTCAGACTTAGGGATTCAGAACATCACTCAACCCCGGAGGGAATTTCACAACTTGCCATCTCCCTTTTGAACTTAAACAATAATGATACCATTCTTGACTTAGGATCTGGCGTCTTATCCTTCTTAACAGAGGCTGCTTACCAATCAGCAAGCCAAAAACTGTACGGTGTTGAAATCAATACCTCCAGTGTAATTGTTGCTAATATGCGCCGATCTTTATTGCAACTTCCCATTCAGTTAACTCAAGGAAACATGATTAGCCAAAGTTTTTCTAATTTATCAGCCAATAAAGTTTTTTCAGACCATCCTTATGGCATGCGTTTGTCTGAATTGAAAATGCTATTGAGCAAAAACCCTTTACTTAGTGAGTTTTTTAATGAAGAAAAAAGAACAGTGTCTGGGGACTGGATTTACAATATGGCAGCTTTTTTTAACATGAAACCACCAGGAAAGACGGTCGTGTTGATGACTAATGGAGGAACATGGAACAAATCCGATGAGAATATTCGGAAAAAGTTGCTGGAAAAAGGGATAATTGAAGCTGTCATTCTTCTTCCTGAGCGATTATTGACTTATTCTATGATTCCTTTAACAATGCTTGTGTTAAGCAACAATAATCATGATATCAAAATGGTGGATGCTACTCAAGTATATACCGAAGGTCGAAAACAAAATTCCTTGGAGGAAAAAGATGTAAAAAGAATCCTTGAAGCCTATCAACAAGATACAGTTATCAGCAAAACAGTACCAATAGATGACATTGCATCGCAGGAATACATTTTAAATCCAAAGCGCTATGTTGGTGAAAACATTAAGATCAAAAACAGTATAGCTTTGGGGGATGTTTGTATTGCAATAAATCGTGGAGTAATGATGAAGTCAAGTGAACTTGATCAACTTGTTTGCTCTGAGAAAACGAACTTTCAATATTTGAAACTGCAAGATATTCAAAATGGCTTCATTGAAGATGATCTTCCTTCCCTAAAAAGCCTCAAAGATGAACATGAAAAATATGTCATCCATGACAAAAACCTTATTATCTCAAAAATATTCCCATTTAAAATCGCTACAGCAAAGATAAAAACTGATGAGCAGCTGCTTGCAAGTGGAAACTTATATTTTCTTGAATTAGATGAAAGCAAGGTAAACCCAGTGTTTGTTGAGGTATTTTTAAGAAGTGAAGCTGGGATGATCCAGTTTAACTACTTATCCAAAGGAACAATAATGAAAAGCATCAGCATCCAGGATTTAAAGGAAATACAAATTCCAAACATTCCCAGAGAAGAGCAGGATAAAATTGCTAAAGAATATGAAATGCTAAGTGACGAAATTATTATTCTGCAAAGACAAATGGAGATGGTTTGCGACAAGAGAGACAGGTTGATTGAAGGATTAATTAAATGAAAATCACTAAAGACCGACTTCTCGATATTATTGCTGAAGCTTCTCATCGATTGCATTTAGAATTAAGAAGAACTTATGAAACTGGTGGGCTTCAAGAATATTTATGCGGTATAGGCATGAGCGACCTATATCCAATAGATGAGATTACCTTGTATGAGACTAATCCGGATGGGCTAATTTTGGTTTTCGGAGATTCTTCTATCAAGGGTTGTGAAATTATGGGTGTTATGAAAGATCTTGGCATAAGTAAAGATCGCATTGAGCTTCACTTATCTTATGAAGAAATCAAAAGTTTTCAATTTAAGAAAATTCAATACAACCCTAAATATCGACTTATTCTTTTTGGACCTGTTCCCCACTCAGGCGAAGGCAAGCAAGAGAAATCAAGCATTATTTCGCAACTGGAAAGTGATGATGGATATCCAAAAATAATAAGACTAACTGATGGGCATGGCTTGAAAATAACAAAAACTAACTTAAGGGCAACTCTCGAAGAAGAAATTAGAAGTGGTTACCTGGAGATTAGAGGGTATTGACTCAAGAATTAAGTAAATTCTTGAGTCAATACCCCCGTCCCCTTGTGGCACATGTGGATTGAAACTAAATGGTAAACTAACCTGTAACTATGGCAAAAAATAGACCGAAAACTTGAAAAAATGATATAATATAAACATGGGAGACTTTTATTATGCAAAGCGTTATTATGGGTAATTCTGGGAGTTATATTGTCCTCACAGCTGATATCATAAATTCACGAAAATACAGTATGGATCAGCTGAAGTGGAAAGATAGACTTTTAAAAGTTAATCAAGAACTTGTTGAGCATTATCCGGATCTGGTTGTCACTCCCTTTACTCTTTCTCGAGGTGACGAGTTGCAATCAATTCTCTCAGTTCATAAAGCTTTACCCCTCGCTATCAGGTTGTTAAGGTATCATTTTATACCTTTGAAATTACGTTTAGGCATTGGAATTGGAGATATCTCTACTGATGATATGCGAACAATTGAAAGCTCCTGGAGTGCTACAGGTACTGCTTTTTTTCATTCCAGGGATAGTTTGGATGCACTAAAGAAAGAAAAAAAACAAACAACTACCATCAAGAGCAATTACATTCTTACTGACGAAATAGTTAATGGATTCTATTTATTAATTGATGTCATTGAAAGTGCTTGGTCTGATAAACAATGGGAAGCTGTGTATTTGTATGAAAAGGAAGCTACCTTTGCGAAAGCAGCAAGCAACAATAAAACTAGTCCCCAAAATGTTTTTTCTACATATAAAAGATCTAATTTTGCAAAAGTTAAAGAGGTTGAGAAGATTATTGGTAAATTGATTTATAGTCAAATAGCAAATGAAAAAAGTTGTTTATTACAAAATCAAACACTATGAGTTGATAAATGAAATATCAATCAATAAACGTTGAAATTGTATTATCTCCATGAAACTATTCTGGATCTTGTTGACTGCTCATGTTTTAGCTGATTTTGTGATGCAATCTGATGGAATGATTAAAGAAAAGAAGAAGCATAGGGTGATAGTTTTTATGTATCATTCACTCATTCATTCAGGTGTTGCTTTATCAATGCTGACATTAGTGAATAGTACATGGTTTTCAAGAATTTTAGTAGCGATCGTTGTTGGATTTACTCACTTTCTAGTGGATTTCTTGATACAAAAAATTAATAGGAGTAAAAGAGTATTGTTTGTTTTTTTCGTTGATCAACTCATACATCTGAGTATTTTGATAGTTTTAATTGCTTTCTTTCAAAATGAAATAACAGATTTTTCATCGCTATTTCTAACCTTTATTGGGTATTTACATTCCATTTTTGGGCCCTGGAATCACCCTGGTTTACACTCTTTTTCGATGCTGAAGCTTATTCCAATAGTATTAATTACGATTTTTGCGGGAAATGTTGTAGTCAAAAAGATTTTGGAGGATTGCTCAGTATTAAAAGAATCGATCGAGGAGCCTGGGGAGGTTGCTACTGGTAGATTAATTGGTTTATTTGAACGTTTGATAATATTTTTACTAGTAATTACTAACAACATTGCAGCAACAACTTGGATTTTAACAGCAAAATCGATAGTAAGGTTCGATAAAATCAGAGACTCTAAAGATGGCAAGAATTATGCTGAATACTACTTAATCGGAACCTTGAGCAGTTCGGCATTTGCTATTCTTATGGGTCTGCTGGGAAGATTACTACTACGGGGGTATTGACTCAAAAATTAAGTAACTTTTTGAGTCACTCCCCCCGTCCCTCTCGTACAATAGCTACCAAAAGCTATGGGCTTTACCCTAAAGGGAGTAGAATCATAGCGTAAACTATCATAAAGGGTAGGTGAGGAGTGCGTTA
>OFEK01000176.1_pt1 | contig 88151 bp, 85 predicted proteins | sample 1521131 | NCBI WGS metagenome assembly OFEK01 (sample SAMN05720209, study PRJEB24109) | activated sludge metagenome | isolation source: Anaerobic digester | place: China | collected 2015-12-16 | reverse complement strand
GGTCCGGCTTCTACTATCCGCTCTCCCGTTTTGGCTTAGGGGGTTGCACCTCCTTCCTTGCCTTGAAGGGGTCGTGTGCGGATCTTGAAGCGTATCCAAGGTTACGTTTTCAAGACACCGGAAACATGCCCGATGAAATTTTACTCGTAAAATTACCTGGAGGGGATAGGACTCAAGACCTATTTGAATGGTTATCAGACAGATTCTTCAAAGCTTTGAAGCATTTCAACAGAGGTCTTGAAAACTTCCTCAACGTTAATAGTGCTCATAGGTTCCCTGCCGTCATCTGTACTGGCCACCAAACAACTGTGCCTGGTCCCCCAGGGGCCGAAACGGGCAAGGTTCTTCGGCAGGTAGAGGCCTACCACCGGTGTACCAACAGCGCTGGCAACATGCAGGGGACCCGTATCGTTGGACACGAAAAGGATGGACCTCTCAACAAGGGCGCCAAGCCTTGTGATGTGATGTTTTCCTGAAAAATCCTCGCACCGTTCAAGTCCAATTGATCCGCATATCCTGGCTGCCGTTTCCTGTTCGGTCTCGGAGTAGCCGGTCACACCAAGGTTAACACCGAGGGCATCAAACAACCTTGAGCCCAGTTCGATGAAGTTCTCCAGGGGCCATATCTTATTTTTCGCCCCGGCTCCCGGATTGATCAGTATCCAGGGACGGTCCCTCCCTTTCGAGGCCATAACCCTGGCAGCCTCTTCGCGTGATTCCCCTGGAATGAAGAAACGCAGCCTCCGCGAATAGACAGGCACCCCCAGCGTATTCATGCACCAGATGTTCCTTTCCGCTTCGTGCATCCCTTTAGTGATCATAAGTTCCCTTAATCCCCAAAGAGGGCGGTAGCGAGCCCGGGAGAACAGCGGCATGGCTGATGACCGCAAGTCTATCAGGAGATCGTGGGGAATAGACCGGATCATCTTTACGGACTCCAGACGCCCCCTGGGTCCTTTTTCACGCTTGTATTCCATGACGCAGTCCCACAGGGGATCGTGTTCCAGCACCTGAACTGCCCGGGCACCAGCAAGAATCGTAAAATGGGCCCGGGGAAGGTAGCGCCTCAGGTTCCAGAGGGCCGCGGTCGAAAGAATAGTGTCCCCCACGCATGAAAGGCCAATAACAAGAACTCGTTCGATCTTTTCCGGTTCTATCCTCAGTTTATTGTCCTGCCTTTCTTTCCGATCCTTCGACAGGATCCCGGTTCAAAGCAGAGATGATCCCTGAAGTCGAAAACCCCTCCAGGAGCGGGATAATAACCACCTTGCCTGCAAACTCTCCCCCCGCTACTTCGCCGGCAAGGTAGTCTCCTCCCTTGGTTATGATGTCGGGCCTGAAAAGCCCGTACAGATCCCTGGGGGTATCCTCCTCGAAAACACATATTGCGTCTACAGATGAAAGTCCTGCCAGTACCGCTGCCCGGGCCTGCTGGCCGTTGACCGGCCTTCCCGGGCCTTTCAGATACCTTACTGAATCATCAGAATTGATAGCGACTATAAGCCGGTCTCCCTGTTCAGCCGATTTTTCAAGATAGGCAACATGTCCCGGGTGAAGGATGTCGAAACAGCCGTTCGTCGCTACAACCCGCAGACCATCATTTTTCCAGCTTTCCACAAGCCTGGCGGCTTCATTTCGGGAAATGACCTTACTTATTGCAGAACTGTGCGGGTTGCCGGCAACAGCCTCGACCAGTTCCGAAGCCAGGACAGGTTGGGTCCCCGCCTTGCCTACCACTACTCCCGCAGCGGTATTCGCAAGCCTGACAGATCTCTCGACTGAAAGACCAGCCCCGATGAACACAGATAACGCAGCAACTACCGTATCGCCTGCTCCCGATACATCAAAGACCTCACGCGCCTCCGACCGGACATGAAGGACTACATCTTCTGAAATGAGGGTCATTCCCGCTTCGGAACGGGTAACAAGAAGATTGGGAATATGATACATCTCCCGAACCCTTTTCCCAACGGCCGTTACCTCCTCGTCATTGTTCCCGATCCGGGAACTGCCGGCAGCCTCCGCCAGTTCCTTAAGATTGGGAGTAACCCATGACGCTCCCCTGTACTTATTCCAGTCAGGGCCCTTGGGATCGACTATCAATGTGATCCCCCCGTCTAGTGAAGCTTCAATGATACTTCTGCAGTTATCGTAGGAGCATACACCTTTGCCGTAGTCGGAAAGGATCACGACGGAGAAACGCGACAATTGCCCGAGAAGATATCCGATCATACCGGCTGATTCTTCCCGGGATGCGGTATGGCCGGTCTCGCTATCAAGACGGATCATCTGCTGCCTGCCTGACACTACGCGGATCTTGTGGGAGGTTTTTCTGCCCTGTGAAACATGCACCCCCTCGACGGGGATGTCCCTTCCTCTGAAAATATCCAGGAGGGAATTGCCCTCGGGATCACATCCGACAATTCCTATGGGTACTCCCTTAGCTCCCAGACCGAGTATGTTCGATATGACGTTTCCGGCTCCTCCCGGGGACAGTTTTTCCCCGATAATCTTGACAACCGGTACGGGGGCCTCAGGGGAGATTCTTTCCACGTCGCCAAAAAGATATCGGTCCAGGATAAGGTCTCCCAGAACGGCTATCCTGACATCCTTCAGTACCTGAAGGATCTGGCTGGACTTTTCATCGACCAGAACAGACAAAGGAGCACCTCCTGCCACAGCTAGCGAAGGTAGCCGCCATTACCTTGAAGGATGTTCAGGTAACATCCGAGGGTATATTCCAGCGACTCGAAAGGCTCATTGAATCCGGTTCTCCTCAACCTGTATAGATCTGCCTCGGTGAAGCTCTGGTACGTATCTTCCAGTCCTTCCGGGAAAGGGATATACCTTATCTCCCCCTTGCCCATCAAGGATATCAAAATGCCGGCAACATCGTTGAAACTTCGGGCCTGCCCCGTCCCACAGTTAAAAATACCCGATACTTCCCGATGCTCGAACAGGAAGAGGTTGACCCTGACTACATCCTCTACATAGATAAAATCCCTTTTCTGCCCCCCATCCCTGAATCCGCCGGTACCTTCGAAAAGTTCGACAAAACCCTTTTCCTCTATCTGCCGGTAGGTCTGGTAGATCATGGATGACATCCTGCCCTTGTGCATCTCCTGGGGCCCAAAGACGTTAAAATACCTCAACCCGGCAACCTGGCACTCAATGATGGAAATATTACCCAGGACCCAGGAATCGAAAAGATGCTTCGAAAAGGCATAGATGTTCAGAGGGTATTCATTTCCACCTTCCGGGTCTTCCCGGAAGCCGCCATCACCTTTTCCATAGACCGAAGCCGAGGATGCGTAAATAAAGGGAATCTTCCGTGGGCTGCAGAAGAGAAGGACCTTCCTGCTGAATTCATAATTATTGCGGAGCATGTATCTGCCGTCCCATTCCATGGTATCTGTACAGGCTCCCTGGTGGAAGACGGCGTCGATCTTCTTTCCCTCAAGGCTCCCTGAGTCAAGCAGGGAGAAAAAGTCATCTTTGTCAATGTAATCAGAGAACTTCAGCCCCCTGAGATTCCGGTATTTTGCCCCCTTGAAAAGCGAATCCACTACGAGTATGTCCTTCAGCCCTTTGCTGTTAAGACCGGCTATCAGATTGCTGCCGATAAAACCAGCCCCTCCGGTGACAATGATCAAGTACCATCACCCCTTGTCTGCGGTGGAGTTCTCCCCAAAGATCAGTTCTTCGACAATATAACAGAGCACATGTTCCACCGCCATATGCACGTTCTGTATGACAGCGGTTTTGGTTGAATCAACCTCTATTGCGACGTCGGCGTATTGCCCGGATCGTCCTCCTTTTCGCGAAAGGGATATAGTACCCATCCCGATATTGTCAGCTTCCCGGATCGCCCTGATGATATTCTCGGAACTACCGCTTGTACTGATTCCCATGAGCACATCGCCCTTCCTCCCCAACGCAAGGACCTGGCGGGAAAAAACATCCTCAAAACAGTAATCGTTGCAGTAGGCTGTAAGGAATGACGTGTCTGTCGTAAGGGCAAGAGCTGGAAGTCCGGGTCGATCGCGGTCGCCGGACAGACGACATACAAATTCTGCCGCCATGTGCTGACAGTCGGCAGCGCTTCCCCCGTTGCCACAGAGCATCAGTTTCCCGCCCGATCTCATGGAACCGGCGATCAGGCAAGCTGCGCGGAAGATCGATCCGCCTCCTTGATCCGATAATGCAGCCAGAAGTGCCGCGGTTTCAAGAAGCGGCGCAGATATCATCTCTTTCAGACGATCATCCATCTCGAACTCCATTTTCTTCCTCCCGGATCCATCTCCCGATAACCTCGGCAGCAGCTTCGATGTCTTCTACCACAACGTCCCAGAGAGGGTCCCCCTCCATTTCAGTCTGACGGCCATAACCGGTCCTGACAAGGACCCCTTTTGCCCCGATCGTCCTGGCAAGTTCCATGTCTGATCTTTTGTCGCCTATAACAAAGGATCTTGACAGGTCAATGTCCAGATCCCTTGCTGCCCTTAAGGCAAGGCCGGGGCCAGGTTTGCGGCAATCGCAACCTTCCCAGGGCGCATGGGGACAATAATAGACCCCTTCCAGACTTGCGCCGCTTTTTTTCAAAAGCAGGACCATTCTCTCCGATACTCTCATATAACTCTCTTCACTGAACAGCCCTCTGCCAATTCCCGACTGGTTCGTAATAACAACGTTCTTTAGCCCCATGGATGACATTTTTTTTATTGCTTCCGGCGCTCTGTCGACAAGGACAACATCATCTGGTTCGGAGATAAAACCCTTATCTTTAATTATCACTCCATCCCGATCCAGAAAGACAGCCCCTGGATACTTCAAAACATGAACTCCTTCAAAAATTCTCCCCCGGTGATGATCATGCCGACCATTCCCTTTCTCTGTCCATTGACCCGGAAAGCAGTTTATCAAAATATTCTGCCGTGGCTTCCAATCCTCTTTTCAATTCCGTCTCCGGGTTCCATCCCAGCTTTTCCCTGGCCAGGGTAATATCGGGACACCTTCTTCTGGGATCATTTTCCGGAAGAGGCATGAAAACCACCCTGGAGGAGGTACCTGTTACGGTCCTTATCATATCTACCAGATCGATAATAGCGATCTCCTCAGGATTGCCCAAATTAACAGGACCGGTGAATTCCCGGGGACTACCCATCAGGGTTACCAGACCCTTGACCAGATCCCCGACATAACAGAACGATCTTGTCTGGCTCCCGTCTCCATAAACTGTGATGGGCTCATTCTTTAAAGCCTGAACCACGAAATTTGAGACCACTCTTCCGTCATCTGGGCGCATTCCCGGTCCATAGGTATTGAATATCCTCGCCACTTTTATCGGCAACCCGTGTTGGCGGTGATAGTCGAAGAACAAGGTCTCGGCACACCTTTTGCCTTCGTCGTAGCATGATCTAAGGCCGATCGGATTGACATTCCCCCAGTAATCCTCCCTCTGGGGGTGGATAACCGGGTCACCATAAACCTCGGATGTGGAAGCCTGCAGAATCCTTACCTTCAGCCTTTTTGCCAGACCCAGCATGTTTATAGCCCCGTGAACGCTGGTTTTCGTTGTCTGCACCGGGTCAAACTGGTAGTGTAGCGGGGAGGCCGGGCAGGCAAGGTTGAAAATACCTTCGGTCTGGACATAAAGAGGGAAGGTAATGTCATGACGGTGGAATTCGAAAGAGGTGTATTCAAGGAGCGGCCTGATGTTAGTCTTGTCGCCTGTGAAAAGGTTATCAACACAGATCACTTCGTGACCTTCCGAAAGAAGTTCCCTGCAGAGGTGTGATCCGATAAAACCTGCGCCCCCGGTTACCAGGAAGGACCTTGTCAATGGGAGCATCCGCCTGGTACCCCGGCAAGAAGATCATTGGAAAGCCTGAGGGCTCTTTCAATTGTCTTGTCCATATCAAGGTAACGATACTCTCCCAATCTGCCGCCGAAAGTAACGTTGGGACTTTCAGCGTAAGCCAATTTCTGGTATCTCCTGTAAAGAGCATTATTCCTTTCGTCATTGACGGGGTAATAGGGTTCCCTGGTGCGATCATAAGCCTGGGGGTACTCCCGGGTTATGATAGTATGATCCAGGTTATTCTCTCTTTTAAAGTGCTTGTGTTCAATTATTCGGGTGAAAGGGATCTCTTTTTCCGTATAATTTACTATAGCGTTCCCCTGGAAACTGGTTTTCTCCATCCGTTCGTCCTCAAAGCGCAGGCTTCTGTACTCCAGTTCTCCCAGGCAGTGATCGAAAAAGGCGTCGATAGGCCCTGTGAACAGTATCCTTTCCGCGAGGTCGGTCCATTTTCTCCTGTCTTTCAGGTAATCGACGTTCCTTATCACTTGGACGCCCTTAAGGAGTTTTTCGATAAGTCGGTCGTAACCACCCTCAGGGATACCCTGGTATCTGTGATCGTAATAGTTGTTATCGTAAGTGAATCTCAATGGGACCCTTTCGATGATCTGTGGAGGAAGTTCACTGGCAGGCCTGCCCCATTGTTTTTCTGTATAGCCCTTTATGAACATGTTGAAAATATCCTTCCCAACGATCTGGAGGGCCCTCTGCTCGAGGTTCACCGCTTCGACCTCCTCGTACTCAGCCCTCTGCTCCTCGATGACTGCCATGGCATGTTCAGGCGTACAGACCCCCCAGAGTTGATTGAAGGTGTTCATATTGAAGGGCAGGTTGAATATCCTACCCTTGTGGCAGGCAAGCGGTGAGTTGACAAAGGGGTCCATAGGGACCAGTCTCCTCAAATACTCCCAGATCTCACGATCATCGGTATGGACAATATGGGGACCAAACCGGTGGACCCTTATCCCGTGCAATTCAGGGCAGTGAAGGGCTCCACCGAGATGGGAACGCTTTTCCAGTACAAGACATTTTTTGCAGGCCTTTCGCATCTCGTGCGCAAAAACGCTCCCGAATAACCCGCTGCCTACGATCAGCCAGTCGTTATCAGGGCTTGCCATCTTCGACAAATTTCTCCTTTTAAAGATCCTGTAACTGAACCCAAGCGCAGAACCTTAGTGCAGCTTTGACAATTTTTTTCTTTTTATCCTGTATCTAAGTCGATAAAGGACAGGGAAAAACAGTGCCAGGAACGCCTTGAATCTGTCATTGGCGGAATAAGAGCCGGACAAGGTCATGTCCGAGAGGAGATTTCTGAAAACCCCTTCCCTTGAGGCAAGGGAAAAGAGATCCTCCCTTCCTTCCATGACAAAACCCTTCAACCTTCTGAAGTACGCCAGGGTCAACCTCCTGTTGCAATATTTCAGCGACTCTCCGGGGCAACGGTCCAAACCATCAAAGAGCCTCTTGACCTCCCTCATCAGGTGGATCTCAGCCTTCAAAACCAGATCTTCGTAATTTCGATCAAGGGTAACGGAACCCTTTCTTTTGCGGTAGGAGGAGAGCTCTTTATCGATCAGTTCATAAGACTCCATATGGAAAAGACACCGCAGCATGAAAAAGACGTCATCATGAACGGGGAGCCTGCTGAAGAACTCGATCATCTTCTCTTCGACCAGAGATCTCTTTACCAGGAAAGCTCCTATCCATAAGGGGAAAAGACCCTTCAGGAACTGTACGATCCGTTCTGAAGGCTCCGAAGGCATCTCTGGAGTATTCGAGTGATAAAAAAAACCATCCTCTATCTCTTCTCCCTCCTCATCGATCCTTTTCCATCCTGTCGCGACGACATCCGGGAAGGACCTCTCGACTACACCCCTTACCTGTCCAAGCATTTCCGGACCAACTGTATCATCGGAGTCGAGAAAAAAGAGATATTTGCCCCTGGCATGCTTGATCGCGTTATTCCTGGCCCTTCCCACTCCCTGGTTCTCCTGGTGAAGGAAAGTGTAGCCGCCGCCCCAATGGGAGAGGATCTTTCTTGCTAATGAAGCCGTGTTATCGGTCGATCCGTCGTCTATGAAAACGACCTCGAAATCCTGGCAGTGCTGCTGGAGCAGGGAATCAAGTGCCTTGTCTACAAATCTCTCCGTATTGTAGGCCGGCATGATAACGCTGAACGTCGGGATCCCGGCTGCACTTCCTTCAAAAGGGTTCTGTTTTGACATGCGACACCGGATCTCCTTTCATAGGAATGTCAAAGAGGTTCTTTGAGGCCTGAAAAAGGATCCTTGCCTTTTTTCCCCATTGTCGAAATGACTTCTGACAATTGCCTTGAACTCTGCGCCCAGGATCTCCAGGGAACGCCATCGGGCTTTGGATGAACACCTTTATAGAAAAGATCGAACCACTTCTCGATCGAATCCGCCAGCTCAACTGCGGTCTCGCCTTTGAAGAAGAAGGCGCTTCCTCCTGTCACTTCCCGCATGATCGGAAGATCTCTGGCAATAAGTGGCGCTTTCGCTCTCGCGGCTTCGACAAGGGGCAGGCCGAAACCCTCGCTCTCCGATGCCATCAGAAGAGCCCTGCAAATGCAGTAGAGTTCATATAACCGGTCGTCGTCGAGGTCCTCGAACCAGAAGAGCCTTTCACCAAGTTCCGGGTGCGAGCGTATCCTTTTTGCAAGCTCCTGGACAAGCCAACCTTCTTTCCCGACGATCACCAATGTGACATCTTCGCCCCTTCCCCAAAGGACCTCAAAAGCTTCAAGGGCCTGGGAATATCCTTTTCTCCCCTCTACCGTTCCGACCATTAGAATAAAAGGCCTGACAGTGAGGTCCTTCTTGCAGGATAACTCCTTTGATACTGATCCGTTCAGGGGGGGGAACCTTTCAAAGTCGGCCCCAAGATGGAACCATCCGATTTGGAAACGGGCCTCCCTTTCAGGCGCTTCCTCCAGGACCCATTGGCGGAGATCTTCCGCAACAGTCCCGGAAACACAGATGGCACCGTTGAAGCGAAGAATTGCCCTTAACCAGTCTTCGTGCATTTCTCTCAGACCGGGGGGGCATTTCTCTGGCATACGGATCGGGATGAGGTCATGGACGACGGTGAAGATCTTCACTCCTGCTTTCTGGATAGCAGAAAGGTAGTACTGCTGTATGTTCATGAGCAAGGGGTTGTAGTCAAGACAGAGGAAGATATCGTCCCTTCTGAAAAGGATCGGGGACTTATGGCCCTTGTTGAGGTGTCCGGCCCCTTTGCCTTTTTCAGAATATACAAACTGAGAATTAAGAACAAAATACCCTGGTCGTTTTCTTGTCGCAAAAACCGGGACTGCGTTCAGACCTTCAGGTGGATCTTCCATCAAGGAGAAAAGCACACTGCGGGTAACCCTTGGGATCCCCGTATTGCCGTCTTCTCCGGCAAGCCTGGAGACATCGATAAAGAGGTTTCTCCCGCAGGGGACATCCCGGGGATCCTTGAGAGTGACATTGTTTCCGACTACCCTGGCTTTGACCCATTTTTTCAGGAATGGGACTTTATCCAGCAACCTCAGGGCCATACGTTTCTCAGTCGGCCTGACCATCACGTGCCTGGCTAACCTGAACAATGCAAGGTCGAGCCACTCGGAGATATTACTTGCGTCTTGCATTTCTACCATAACTATCCTCCAGCCTGACTATATCGTCCTCGCCCAGATAGCTCCCTGACTGAACCTCTATCAGATCCAGGGGGATCTTCCCGGGGTTCTCCAGGCGGTGCGGCTTCCCCACGGGGATGAAGGTGGATTCGTTTTCTGTAAGAAAAATTGTCTCGCCATCTATGGTAACCTTGGCGGAACCCTTTACAACGATCCAGTGCTCCGCCCGATGGTGGTGCATCTGGAGAGAGAGCCCGGCTCCGGGTTTGACCCTGATCCGCTTTACCTGGAACCTCTCCCCCGTCTCCAGGCTGTCGTAGGAGCCCCAGGGGCGGAATACCTCCCTCTGGTTCAGATGCTCGTGGCGGCCGTTCTGCCTGATCTCCCCAACCAGGTCCTTTACCTTCTGCACATGGTCCTTGTGGGCCACAAGAACCGCGTCCTTGGTCTCCACAACAGCGAGGTCCTTCACTCCGATCGTGGCGACCAGCCTGTTCTCTGCCCGGATCAGGCAGTTCTCTGTAGACATTGCCTTTACGTCACCGACGATGGAGTTGTTCTCCGTGTTCTTTTCACAGACCTCCCAGAGGGCACTCCAGGAGCCCACGTCGCTCCACCCGGCGTCAAGCGGCACCACTGATGCAAGATCCGTCCTCTCCATCACGGCGTAGTCTATGGAGATCGAAGGGGACAGCTCAAAAGCTTCCGGTTCTACACGTATGAAGTCAAGGTCCTTCTCGGTCTTTTGCATTGCCTTTGTGCAGGCTTCGTAGACCTTGGACGCATGTTTTTTTAGTTCTTCCAGGTATGTTTCGGCCCTGAAGAGGAAAATGCCGCTGTTCCAGTAGTACTTTCCGCTCCCGATGTATCCCCTGGCGGTCTCTTCGTCCGGTTTTTCCCTGAAAAAGGCAACTTCGTATATGTCAGGGTTCTCTTCGTGTTCTTTTCCTTTTTCGATGTAACCGTAACCCGTCTCGGGTTTTTCAGGTACTATGCCGAAGGTGACGAGCCTCCCATCTATCGCGGCTGGAAGGGCCTTCATCACGGCCTTGCGGAAGGCTTCCTCATCAGCAATGACGTGGTCGGCAGGCAGGACCAGGAGGGTGGGGTCGTCGCCTTTGTCCTCACCTAATCCTTGAGTTAGTGCATGAATAGCGGCCAGCGCGATGGCCGGTGCCGTGTTCCTCGGGGAGGGTTCAAGGATGATGGGAAAGTTCTTTATCCCCATCTCAAGCATCTGTTCTCCGGCAAGGAAACGATGCTCCTCGTTGCAGACCGCAATGGGGCTTCTGCAGGGCAATCCCCGAAGCCTCCAGAATGTCTGCTGGAGCATTGTCCTTTCTCCTGTAAGTTTAAGGAATTGCTTGGGGTTCAGTTGCCTCGACAGCGGCCAGAGCCTTGTGCCGGAACCGCCGGAAAGTATCACCGGTGTTATCTTGGGCATTCTTTATATTCCCCCGAAATGGTTATCTATCCTTTTTCCCGCTCTTTACCTGTTCGCTGATCCATCTATAGGTAACTTCCAGGCCTTCAACAAGAGGTTTCTGGGGTTTCCATCCCAGCTTTGAAAAGATCAGCTCGTTATCTGAATTCCTTCCCCGGACACCCAGTGGACCGGGGACGTGTCTGATATCCAGTTCTTTCCCCGCGATCCCCATGATCATTTCAGCAAGTTTATTTATGGTGACCATTTCTTCAGAACCGATATTTACCGGTCCGGTCCAGTCTGAGTCCATCAGGCGGCGAATGCCTTCAAGACATTCATCAATGTAGAGGAAAGATCGGGTCTGCTTTCCGTCGCCCCAGATCTCAATTTCTGTTCCTTCTTCGGCCATTGCGACTTTTCGGCATAGAGCTGCAGGTGCTTTCTCGCGGCCATCGTACCAGGAACCTTCCGGGCCGAAAATGTTGTGGAAACGGGCTATTTTTACGTTGATGCCGTAGTTCCTCTGGAATGCGAGGTAAAGCCTCTCGCTGAAAAGTTTTTCCCACCCGTATTCACTGTCCGGTTGGGCAGGGTAGGCGGAATCTTCCGCCGTTTTCGGGTTATCGGGGTCATTCTGGTTGTATTCGGGGTACATGCATGCGGAGGAAGAGTAGAAGATCTTCTTAACATTTCTCTTCCAGCAGGCCTCGATCATGTTGAGATTTATCAGTGCTGAATTGTGCATGATATCGGCATCGTTCTCTCCGGTGAACACGAAGCCGGCACCGCCCATGTCCGCGGCCAGCTGATAGACTTCATCAAATGGTTGATCTACTGAAGTACGGCAAATGAGGGGGTCCCGCAGATCGCCAATAATAAAGTCATGGGCGTGTGTTTCAGCATAGAGAGGGTGTTTAAGATCCACTCCCCGGACCCAGTACCCTTCTTTAACAAGACGCCTGACAAGATGTGAGCCGATAAACCCTCCGGCGCCGCAAACCAGTATCTTCTTCAATTAAATTAACTCCCCGTCTTTTTCTCGTTTGGACCATCACTGGAATAGCCTTGATCGAGGGTTCAGGATCCATTCTTGCCAACAAAAACCAGTACGTTAAGCGCGAAAGGATCTCTGGGGCCATTTTCCGGCAACTTTTGGATCTTTACGCCCCGGATGTGAGCTCCATCCAGATCAAAACCTGACCGTGCTGAACAGAGACAGCGTCAATAGACACATCACAGGAAAAGAAACATTTGTGTGCTATATCGGCAACAGAGGATCTTCCCGGGACTAGACACACATCAGCGGCATCGGGTACTTCCGGCGTTTTGTCAAAAATGCTATTGTCAAGGCACAGGGTCATGAGGCGCAGAACCTTCTATATTGAGCCCGAAAGAAAGCTGGTCTCGATCTGATGATCGTGATCAGGATATCTACGAACTCCCGCTCAAGATGTTTCGAAAAAACCGCCGTTCCAGTCATGATCCTTTTCAACTATCAGGATGCAAAAAAGTTGGATCTGTTCCAGAAGCAGTCATTGATCCCCGACAAAACCCTTAAGATTTTTTGCAATTATTTCAACAAAAGGTTCTATCCCGAAACTCTTTCCCTGTGGACTTTCAATGAACTCCCGAGCCGCATTGATATAGCGATAGAACTCTTCTTCCGAGATGCCAGCAAGGAAGGAATACAGTTCCCCGTAATCTTTGAATCGTCTCCTGTCAATAAAAGTTTCCTCAGGTATAAGTGAATCTGCTCTGTCCCAACCCAAATAAACCGGGACAACCCCCGAAAGGAAGCAATCAAAGATCTTCTCAGTAATATAACCGGGCTGGTTTTCCGCGTTCTCGAAACAGATACAGAATTTATACCTGGATATGGTATGCTTCTTGGAGGCGGCTATACCCCGGTAAACGGGGTTTACCTCCTTGTATCGAGGTTGTTTACCCAGGATAATTCTCCGTAAATTCCTTATCTTGTAACCAAATTTTTTTTCCGGTTTATCCCAGCCGGGTCCGTAGAGATCAAAATCATCGGGCCGATTCTTCCTGAACCATTGTATTGCCTTGTAGCGCTCTGAGTACAGTTCTCCTGACCTGTTCTGATATTTATTCGAGGCAACCATTACACAGAGTTTATCCCGCTCCCGGAAAGGGATCGTTCGTACCCTCTCGTCAAGATCGTTAGGCAAAAGGTATTGAAAATATTCAGGTTTTGGAGTATCCGGCAGTTCATTCCTGTCCCAAGTGAAAACCACATCGAATAAAGCATGATTTGATGCTGACCAATTCTCAGGAGATATGACCTTTCCCTCGAATACCACAAGAAACAGTTTGCTGCTACACCGATCTTCAACAAGGTCTTTGATTATGCTTTCATCGAAATTGAAAAAGATGTATCCCCAGGTCTCGTTGGGGTCGGTCCTTTCATAATGGATCATCTCTATGCCCTCTGAATATAGCTTCTTTTGCAATTCCTTGATCGCAACAAAAACGGAGTCCAATGATGAGTCCCCCATTGGGGAATCACCCTCGAACCAATGCCTTGGCCCAACCCCACCTAATACCAAGCTGCTCCTTTTCTCACCCATGTTCAATGTCGCAAACCCTTTCCCTATCTGGAATTGCATTTCCCTTTTCGATGATCCTGTCACAGCGCGAAAGGATCTCTGGGGCCATTTTCCGGCAACTTTTGGATCTTTACGCCCCGGATGTGAGCTCCATCCAGATCAAAACCTGACCGTGCTGAACAGAGACAGCGTCAATAGACACATCACAGGAAAAGAAACATTTGTGTGCTATATCGGCAACAGAGGATCTTCCCGGGACTAGACACACATCAGCGGCATCGGGTACTTCCGGCGTTTTGTCAAAAATGCTATTGTCAAGGCACAGGGTCATGAGGCGCAGAACCTTCTATATTGAGCCCGAAAGAAAGCTGGTCTCGATCTGATGATCGTGATCAGGATATCTACGAACTCCCGCTCAAGATGTTTCGAAAAAACCGCCGTTCCAGTCATGATTTTTTAATTTACATCTACCTATCGGGCTGGTTCTCCTTTTGCTCTAATTTCATAAAGACCCCCAAGAGCCATTACAAAACCCTGCAAGGCAGTTCTTAACCCGTAATGATAAGACAATACAACAAAATTCTTGATCAAAAACCAGCAATAACCCAGCCTTCCGATCACCGGGGCCCTCACAGATGACGCTTTCATGGTCAGATACCGGTTCAAGATCCTGGCCGCAACATACCTTTCATTAATCGAAAACCGTGAGACTGGGGAAGGCCGGTGAACCAGCATCCCCTTTTCAGCGATCCGAAGTGGTTCTCCATATTTGATAAAAACCCTGTGGGAGAATTCGATATCCTCACCCAAAGCGTAAGGCCCGAAAGTCTCCATTTTTTCATTGAACCTGATATCATCGAACACCTGTCTTCTGAAGGCCATTGAACAACCACTGAGCCACTCCGCAGGTCCAGGTCCGGCCCAAAGACCCTTCGCCGATCCGGATGCATATACCTTCCTTTTTCTTTTATACCTTGCAAGCCGATAAAACCACCCTTTTAACTTTTCCATCGCTGAACGGGGTTCACTCAAGTTCCTTCCGTCGACCACTTCTTCAACAACCAGTCCGGCGCCCATTACACAAGGGTACCTTTCAAAACAATCCGACAGCCCCCGAATACCATCAGGAGAGACCTCAGCATCATCATCCATGAAAAAGACAATTCTTCCTTTCGCACTTTTTACTGCATCGTTCCTCTGGGAAGCACTGCCACGCCTGGGAGCCCTTTGGAAGGTCAGGCTGACACCCTTTTTCCGGAAAAGAGGTTCCATCTCTCTTACGACTCCAAGAGAGAGGTCGTCATTGCTGGCATCCCAGACGATCACCTCAAAATTATCGGTATCCTGCCCAAGCAGCGAAGGAAGGGATATCTCCCTGAGTTCATTGCTTCTGTTTATTGTCACTATGATCACAGAGACCATATCCTATCTCCCCATTTACTCCGTCTTCCTTTTACTTGCAAAGACCGGAGTTGACATCGATCCACGAAATGGCTTGGTGGCGCTTCATCTCCTGGATCCTTTTCTTTGCCGTTGGAATATCCTTGGGGTGTCGGTACAGGTATCGGCAAACATGACTTTTCCTGAAACTCTCGATGGACGACATGTCAGACCAGGGGCCCAGTTCCCAATATTTCCAGTAGTGTTCAAAGGAGTTCAGGTCTGTTCTTCGGTCGAGCCAGGCATCCAGATGCCATGGCTTCGCCCCTGCGTAGTGAACGATCAGGGGCTGGATACCCTTAAGAATTGGGTCCAGGGAAGGGGCGAACTGTCCTTTGAAACTGATCATGTAATTGAACTGGGCGCCAAGATATCTAACGTCGCCTTCCCTGAAAAGGTAATTTAGTATCGACTGGTCATGATGCTCGATCTTTCCCAACATATCGTCGGGAACAGCAAGACATTTTGCTTCATATCCCAGGTCTCTCCAGCGCAACAGGTTGAAAAGCATCACGCCGGCATTGAAATACCTCGATGTCTTCAAAAAGGCATCTCTATGCAGGGGAGGATCCATAATTTCCTCCACCGCCGCCAGGGTATGATCCGAGAGATCCGTCTCCCATATTTCCCGCAAACTCCCAAGGACAACCAGGTCGCAGTCAAGATAAAGGACCTTTTCAAGGTCCGGGAAGACGCTCCCCACCAGAAGCCTGTAATAGGAAGCCTCAACAATCCGAGTGTCGGATGAGATAGTGTTGATCCTGCTTATGGCTTTCTTTACGTCCTGATCCACATCCAGGATCCGGAGTTGAAAATCTCTGATATCCCGGAGCGACAATAATCTTCTTATGGACTCCGAAGAGATAGAGTCGGAGAGAACGTGGAAACAGAGTTCGTCAGACTCCCCGGAATTCAAAAGGATAGAAGTCATTGCCACTCCCATTTGTGGAGCGTATCTGTCATCACTTGAAAAGACAACATGTATCATTATTTAAAGAGTATCTCCTTCCTCTGACCGGGTTTCTTAGACAAAGGGCTGTCCCGAAATTATTTCTGATATCCAGTATTCTTGCAGAGCCCCTGTTTTCCGAAATCACGTAAACAGGCAACTTCAGCCGGTCCGTATCACCTTGAAGAGTCGATCACACTCTCAAGGAAACCGCAAACCGATCTTGCCATTTCCTTTGCTGTGGGAACGGCTTTGGGATCGAATCGGGGGGGATTCATTTCTCCGGAAATAACCTCCTTTATGCTCTGCCTCCATCTCTCAACATCACCAGTCGCTACGAGCAAGGCTTCTTCACCAACAAGCTCTCTTACAGGCTCAATGTCAGATGCAAGGACCGGGACACCTGCCTGGATGGCCTGCATAAGGACCAGCCCCATTCCTTCATCAAGGGAGGGGAATATCAACATATCCCTTTCAGCCATCCACTTCTGGGGGTCGTCCTGAAAACCTTGAAATATCACCCTCCTTTTGATGCCAAGCGATCCAGCAAGGGCCTCGAGCTCCTGTCTCTGAGGGCCATCTCCCACTACCTCCAGCGACCATTCCCAGTCTTTCAACGAGGAAAGTGCTTCCATGACTATATGCAACCCTTTTCTGTGAGTAAGGCGTCCAACAAAAAGGATCCTCATGGCTCCGTCCGGTTTTTCCCCCCATTGCCTGCCCGAAAAAGGGATACCGTTACGAATCACTTCAACTCTGTTCGGCAGGAAGCCTGAAAGATGTTTTCTTACCGCCTCACTAACACATATCGAACCATGAGCGCTTCTAAAAGGTCTTATCGCCCCGTTCTTCCTGTAACGGTCATGGGCTGTAAAAACCCATGGAATACCTGTCATTGAAGACGCCCACCAGGCTATCCAGGCTGGGACCCTCGAGTGGGCATGGAGTATGTCCCACCTCTCCCTTTTGGCCCTGTCGGCGATCTTTAATGCCGCATAAAGCCCGGTAACGGGGTTCTTCCTGTGAACAGGCAGTCTCCAGATCTCGACTTCCGGATCAAGCTTCTCCTCCAGCTTACCGCCTGCAGTTATTACCGTTACACAATGGCCCATACCGGCCAGACCGTTTGAGAGCCATAGGACATGCCGTTCTACCCCACCCTCGTGAAACTCTGGAAGGATCTCGGCGATCTTCAAAGGCCCCATCTCTGGATCATCCACTCGGCCGCTCTCCTTGCTTCGTTGAATAAGAGGTCCCTTCTCAGGCCTTCCTGAACCATGCGTTCTCTATCAAATCCGACAGATCCGTAAACCTGTGCCAATCCTCGCCTGCAAAATGATTCTATCATTAATTCAAATCTTGGAACTCCCCATAACCTTCCAGCAGCCAGCGATCTATCCTCGACCATCCTGGCGGTCAGGTCTTGAAGCTTTTTCCGGAACCCCTCCTTTTTCCCTACCCTGAGGATCCGGACAACATGCCCCCCAGTCGCTGCCTCGGAGATCATGGAAACGGAGTCCTCGGTACAGAATATCCTCTCGCAGATGCCGAGAATCCCGGGTACAGGATTTCCTTGTTCTCTCGTCCCCAGTACCAGCATCCTGACGTTAGGGAACATTTTCGTGATCTTTTCGATCCGCTCTTCCGTTTCAGCCCTTGTTCTGCGGGACGTGGTAATGAATATGTCCGCACCATGATCTTTGGCTTCCTCAAGCAGCGGGACCAGTACCTTCTCCACCCAGGAAGGGGGTATGGTGTAGTTGGCGTCATCCCCGCCAATCAACAGCCCCCATCTCTTTTCGCTTACGGAAGAGAACCTGGAAAGCAGCAGGGAGCCCTCCTCTTGCAGGAGGGCCTCGCGGATCATGTTGGGAGCTCCGAGGGTTACAAGGAGGTTGGAGGAAGGTCTGGGGAAATCATGCTCGGGAACGATGGCAAAGTCAAAGGGTTCGGTCCCCAGAACGGATGGGGTCATTATACAGGCACACTTTCCACCAGTCGCCCTGGCGAGAGCCAGGCAGAATGGCGCACCCGAGCTGCCGGCAGACAGGAAAAAAAGACCTTTGCCTGTTGCATCTACCGTTTGTGCTTCTTGAAACAGATTTTTCAAGGCATCACTGTCAAGTGTTCTTTCAAGCCATCTTTGACAGCCCTCCTTGTTACTGCTCTTCAGAACGCGGGCAAGTATCTTGAGATCCAAGAAACGGCTAAAGGGCGAAAACTCCGGGATGTCAATTTCGATCAGCCTGGAGCCCGCCAATTCAGTAAACCAGAGGGCGACCCCTTTTGACTGGTTATCATGCCCGCGGATATGGTCTTTTACAATGAATACAGCACTGGGCCCTTTATGTTTTTCCGCCGACATCGGTCTCTTCTCCTTGAACTGCAGTGAGACAGGGCTTCCGGCTTTCAATGATTTCCAGGATTTTCCCTGCTGTCTCCATAGTTGCTTCAGTTCTTATCCTCCAATTGCGGAACGAGTCTGAGGCCTGACCTTTTCTCGTTGTTTTATATAATGCCTGTATACAGATCCCGGAATTACAAGAAAACACAGGCACTTCAAGCCAACAGCCGGGGATTTGAAGGCCATTCGGGAAAAACCTCTTCTCAGAACTTCTTTCGTATTCTCTTGCTTGAGCGTATGCCAAAAGAATTCATCCAGACCGCAGAAAACATAATTCCTTAACCTCCTGAGCAAAAACCAGGGGATCACCCTGTCCCGCACCAGGGATATCAGCCTGTCATCCTTGTCCCTTTGCCTTTCGATGTACTTCAGGAAGAGCGAAGGGTCGATCCAGGTGGAGGGTGGATACCGGACAGGATCGAAAGCCCTGGTCACGGAATGATCGTGCTGCACATAGTGGACCAGCAGGTCTGGAACCAAGGATACTTTCCTCGCATGGAAGAACGCTCTCCAGCGAAAATCTATATCCTGTCCCATGGTCATCTTTTCGTCGAACAGGGAATCGTTTCCCATGAGAAAAGCACGACGGTACAAAGCGCTTCCAGACCAGACCTCCAGTTTTTCCTCCAACAGTCTAATCAGGGCCTCACGTCCGGGAAGGGTTTGTTTCCCGGGCTCCGGGGGCAGCTTTCTTGGCTTGGTTCTGCCGTCCTGATAAAGCAGACTGTAGGAGCAGCAGGAGATATCGATCTCAGGATCTTTTTCAGCAGCCCGGACCAGCTTTTCAACGAACTCATTTTCTGCAAGATCGTCAGCATCAAGGAAAATAACATATTTGCCCTCGGCCTTAATAATTCCAAGATTCCTTGCCGCACTTATCCTTCTGTTCTGCTGAGTGAACACCCTTATCGGGACAGGTGAATTCTCTTTGAATCTATGACAGATCTCAGGGGTCTTATCGGTAGATCCGTCGTCTACAACAACGATCTCGAAATCCCTTGCAGTCTGGTCCAGAAGGCTGCGAAGAGTCTCCGAAATGGTCCTCTCGGCGTTGTAGGCAGGAACGATCACCGAAGTAGTGAGGCTTTTTTTCATTTGATATCAATGCCCTTTCCCAACAGGATGATCCCGGTAGCCCCCTTTGCCAAAACGCTTTGTTCATTTCTTGGCGGATATGACTCTTCAAGAAATGCCCCTTGGGGTCTGTATCGATCTCTTGTGAGCCTTTTATATATCAAGACAATTATTCCGTTTATAAAAAATGGTGGTTCTGTCGATGCCAGACCGCGTCGGCTTAAGGCCTTCAAAATTCAGGGCCCGGAAGCCATTATGGACAAGATAAGCGATCTGATTCTCTTTGGATGAAGGACCGGTATCATCGAGAACAATTACTCCTTCAGGGGTCAACGCCTTTACCGCATATTTCAGGCAATTGAGCCGGTCTGCACCGTCAACCACTATAACATCGTAGGGAGCAGGTCCGGATAGGACAGAACTGCAGTAATTCCCATCGATGTCCAATTCTTTCAGCATCAATTCCACATTGTCCGGCATCTTTCGCTTGACTTCATCGAACCACTTTCTATCATGCTCTACTGAGGTAACATGCTTGACTCTCCTTGCGAAGAACAGTGTAGAATAGCCGCTTCCATATTCGAAAAGGTTCAGATGTCCGTTCAGTCTTTCTTCCAAAAAGGAGATTACAGGATAGTTCATCCAGGGAAGGGGGTCACCATTCTTGTTAACGGGCCTTCTTTCCTCAAGGCTCCTGAACCATCCTGTTGAGTAAATATAGGAGCTACTGTGAAATAACAGGCGGACATAAGCCCTGACATGCGTTGCAGGTAGTGAAAAAGCCTTTCTTGTTGCCTCAAATGACATTGAAAACACTCCTCTTGCAGGATCACTCAGGATAGCCCTCCAACAGAACTTTCAATCCTTCTAGAAGGAGCTCCCGGTGTGCTTCACATCTGACAGTGTTCTGCAGTTTCAACAGATGCCTCCTTTTATACCTTTTCCCCTTAAAAAAGGAGGCCATCACCATGCCTGTTAGCAGAGTCGAAAAATTTCCCAGCCTGGAAAAACAGTTAAGATATTCATTTATCTTGCTCCTCGCAAGTTCCTCGAATTTTTCTTCCACCAGACCCTCAGCTAATATCTCCTCTGATCGTCCGAAAAATCCTTCAAGGATCATCCCCCTTGCATTTCCCTTTGCAAGCTTGACCCCACTCCCGTTTTTAATAATCGGGATGAACTGTTCTTTTCGGGGCCTTTTCGTGTCCAACTCGATCAAAAGACCACTCGAGAGGAATTCGTTATTCACATCGCTGTCAAACAGGAAGTTGCCCTGGCCATATACGATCAGTCCTTCTTTATAGTATTCAAAACAACCAATGCAATGACTGTGCTGAGAAACGACAAAGTCAGCCCCCTTATCGACCAATTTTCTCAAACGTTTTTGAAGATAAGGGGCGGGGAACCTGAAGTACTCGTTCCCTCCATGATAAAGGACAACTACAAAATCACAATCGGCCTTCAGACTTGCAACATGGTCAGGGCTTTCCTGCGGGTCATAAGGGTTGGCCCCCGGACTACCTCTGGAAGCCAGAGAGTACTCATGTTCGGCACAGGCATAAAAACCTACCCTTTCGCTACCTGTATCTAAAATTAATGGCTCCCCAGCCTTTTGAATATTGTCTCCTGCTCCAACATGAGTAATAAGGTTTTTCTCAAGCAGTTCTCTGGTCTTGTCAAGCCCCTTGATCCCATGGTCCATTATGTGGTTATTCGCCAGAGTGACCAACGTGGGTTTCAGTTGCTTTATGCCGACGATGGATCTTTCTGATGCCCTGAGCAAGGGGCCGCTCTTAAAGATAGGCGTGGGTTCATCTGACAAGGGAGCTTCCAGGTTGAAAGCCCTTGCGTCTGATGAATACCAAAGACTGCGTAGTTCTTTGTCAAAAAGTTCCTCTGTTTCACCCCTCTCGAAGGTTTCCACATTTGATGGGGTTGGAACCAGGTCAGCAGCGATCATAATTCTCACAGGTCCACCACCTGTTCTTTCTCGAGCATTTCCCCAAGAGCATTTTGAATCTTTTGGCCAATGATCGCTATCTCTCTTGGACTGTCGGCCACAATAAAACCGGTTATCAGGCTTCGGCCATCTGAAAGATCAGTTCCTTCATACAATCTTGTAGGAACGAAAAGACCTTTTTGCGCATACTCCAATATACGATCAAGTGCCGGAGCCAGAGGGCCAGGAACGAAACACCCCCAGGATTCTGATACACGGGCTTTCACCCGTTCCGTAGCCCACTCATGAAGAAGGACTTGCCCTGTGCTTGATACGAACCGGAAATTCAGGTCGAAGACAAAGGGTTTGCCCGATCTGTCTTCTCCAATATCAAAACCTGCGATACCTCTGAAGCCGAGACTTCTCCCCCTCTCGGCGATCCCAAGGGCAATTCTCACGGTCTCTTCAGATGGGGCTTTGTCGGGATCTATCCTGCTCCCTTCCTGCCTGGCGGGTTCTTCAAAAAGCTGGATAGCGGCACCCAGATAATTCGATTTCTCCTCGCGGATCGCAACATTGATGCACCAGCTGGTCTCAATATCCAGAGCCAACTCGACACGGACCCCGGAGAGGCCTTTGCTTCTGGCAGAGAGCCACTCCGGGAAACAAGTCCTTGCATCCAGGTCCGGACAATAAAGAACATCCGCCCCTCCTCCGGAAACCTCGTTACTGCAGGCTTTAATGAAAACAGATCTCTCCTTGAAAATATTGTTTACTGGATCCAGATCGTCCGCTCCAACGAACACGTGCGGAGGAAGATCCTCTTCATCAACGAGATCGTCGATACTCGCTTTGTCGTTGAGATAGCTATAAAGAGCAATTGGAACGACCAGACCACCGGATCCGAGTGCAGGCGGCGGCGGGTAGGAATATAATACCTTCCACCCTTTTGCAATGAATTGTTTTGCATACTCAATAGCCTCTTCCTGATCTTGGTATGTATAAAGGTTCCGGGCTGGTTCCAGGCCAGATAACCTGAAAAAATCCAGGATCTCCAAAGTCGCCACGTTGTTGCTGCAAATGAGAGGCATCTTGCCGGCAATGGCCAAAGAATTCCCGGTGACTGTATCAAGCCTGAATTCCCCCTCAAAGATCCTGTGAGTTACATCCATAGTCGTGAGGGGTGCGATCAAGGTCCGTTCAGGGAAAAATACATCCAAGGTCAGCGGAGATTTCGGCACATTCATGTTATGGTCTTCCACTTCTTCCAATGTACATATTGATACCCGAGGCAAGCCGAAGCAGGTTCTCCCCTGGAGGACCATTACCAGCAATTGTGGGTGTCTTGTTGACATCGAGCAGTACAGGCTCGCCATTGAAGATCACGTAATCAAATTTACCGAAATCCATTCCGAGCCTCTTGCGTATGGCTCTCAGCTCAACAGGCACTTCTTTCAGGTACTCATACCTGGTGCGGTTACCTGCCTTCACTATGGGGTTCTTGCCGAACATCCGAACACTGTGATCCTGGTCTCCGAAGAAAGCCCAAACCCTCAAAGCGTATTCATCGCCTTCCTTTTCTGGAACAAAACGCTCTACCACAAGGTCGTCCCGTTCCCACACCCAGGCGGGAACATCCCTGATGCTTTTACATACAGGATAGTCCTTGTAATACCATAGCTGGCGGGTATACTGCCAGGGCAGGGTCCGTTTTACGATGCTTCTGATCAGACCGTTCGGGAGTCGAGCTTTTCCGGTGTTATGTTCCGGTAAGCCGAAGTAGTTGTTATCAGTCTTTATTATCACTTCCCCCTGGTATGAAGAATCAGGGTCGAGGATGTTAGAACTTATCCGTCTTTTGGAAATATCCAGGATCAATGAATTAAGGATCGGTCTTCCTGATGGGTTGGCAGGTATCATCTCTTTCGGGACCTTCGTCTGGTCAATGTTCACTATGCCGATATCGGCTTCAAGGCGTTCCGTAGGGCCTTGAGTCACCTTGTGGCCCTCGTCTTTCCATATCTCCGAAAGCCTGAAAACAAGGCTTGAGGAGTCCAGGCGATCATCTTTCCGTGTAACGATATGGATATGTACCCTTGCCGACGTTGCTGATGTCATCGGGCAAACCCCCTTCCCTGTCACGCAAGGACCGGTCAGGGCTTTCGGGAATAGAGAAGCCTGTTGTCCCGGTCCAATTCCCAAACCTTGCCCAGTAATTCAGATCTTCCATAGTTTGCAGAAGGATTGGGGACCCCCCCCGGTGTAAGCGTGATCTCCCCGAAAAATATCTTGCCGCCAATGTTATAGAGGTCGATCCTGGCGAAATCGAATATATTGGAAAGCCTTTTGGCCATCTCAGCCATCTTTCCTGAATTTGGAGGATACGCGTATCTGGCCATTTCCTCTTCGGAAAGGTTGCTCTCAAAGCAGGTCCAATCGCTTCTGAATCGCGCTTTCTTCTTATGGTCCGGAGAAGCCACATAGAGGTCATGGAAGAACCCCTTGGAACCATTAAAGCAGAAGTAATTGTAATCCCAGGGGAGCTTGCCGTCGTCAAGCAGAAGCTCCTCGATCAGAACTCTTGGCTTTATAAAATCGTAATGGTACTCCTTGCAGGTTCTCGAGTATCGCTTGTCGAGAAAACCGTTAATAATTTTAATGATCTGCCTCTCGTCTTCCTTTTCCTTGTCATAGACTATTTTGTTCCACTTGCTGCTATGAGTGGTCTTAATGATAAAGCTTTTTGGCAAGGATCTGAAAAGACCCGGTTCCAGGCGGTTGAAAACCCCAAGAAGAGGTACCAGGTTTTCCCCGAAACCCATCTCCCGGACATACTCCCTTACCTTGTACTTGTCGGCGAATTGCCCGTAGAAGCGGTAATTGCCGAAGATCTTTCTGTACTGCCTTTTTTCCTCGTAAGTGAAAGGACCTTTCAGGTCCAACCTGTATCCCATTCGCCTGAAGAACTGGTATTCAAGCCTCCACTTCCTGATATGGAAAACAGCTTCTTCTTTAAGAGATTCCCAATTCTCCCTGAAAGGCACCATACATAACACTCCCTTACCAGAAAAGCCCCGGAACGTGATCGATCAAAACCAGGGTTTGAATTGCCTTGCATACGTTTTCTCAAGCCTCCATTTCTCCCCCAGGGCAAGATCGAAACTGACCGGCTCATACCGGTAGAGTCCTGATGCAGGATAGAGAGTGAATTCACCGAAGAAGATCCTGCCATCCACGTTGTAGAGGTCCACCCTTAGAAAATCGATCCCTGATGCCAGCTCTTCTGCGATATCGACCATCTCTTCAAAGGCTTCAGGTCTTTCGATATCGAGGGCGTCCTTATGAAAGGCACAGACCCACAGCCTGTTGAAATCCCGGTCGTAAATAGCCTCGGAGGGAGATCCGAACCGGTCGTGGAGAAGATAGACAATTCCCACTCTTCCGTTAAGGACTTCGAACTTCCAGTCGGTGGGGAGCTTCCCCTTGCGGTCTTTTAGCAACATCTCGATCAGAATGAGGGGCCTGATCTCGCTGTAGGCCCACTCCATTCTGCTCCTGCCGTAGGTCGTTCGCAGCCATTTTCTGCATTTCGAAACTATCTCTTTAGGTCTTGCGGGATCATCCTTGTCGACAATTATGGACCAGCCGGATCCGTGGTTGGGTTTGATAATGTATTCTTCCGGCAGGTCACTGAAGGGGATCTCCTCGGGCCTCTCTGTTACAAACAGGAGAGGGACCAGGATCTTTCCCCCTCGCTGACGACCAATTTTTTCAACAACGTATTCCCGTGACCGGTACTTGTCGGCCAGCAGAGGGAAAAGGGAGTTGCGGTCGAAGACCTTTCTCCAGATGATCTTTTCACTATATGACCTGGGGTTTTCGAGGTCGAAGTCAAGGCCATGGCATTTGCGGAATTTTTTCCGCTGCCTCCAAAAAAAATACTGATCCTTGATCGTATCCCAGGAAACCCAGGAAAACATTTCACTAACCCCTTTTAAGAGACGAATTGTTAAAACCAGGGCCTGAAATCACGCGAATACTCCCTGTTTAAAGGCCAGTGCTCCCCAAGTTTGCGTTCAAATCCCAGAGGAGCGTAACGGTACATGCCGGAGGCCGGGTACAGAGTGAACTCTCCGAAGAATATCCTTCCGTCAACGTCGTAGAGGTCAACTCTCAGGAAGTCCAGCTCCGAAGCCAGTTTTTCGGATATCTCGATCATTTTGCCAAAATTTTCAGGTTCACGGATCTCGGGACCATCGGGGAAACTGGTGTTCACACGGAGTCTCTTGAAGCCCCTGTCGTAAAAGGCCTCTGTGGGACTACCGAATCTGTCATAAAGGACATAAACCATGCCGGTTGTACCGTTAAAGACATAGAATTTGAAGTCCGGAGCCAACCTTCCCCGATTGTCCTTTAGCAGTTTTTCCACCATGATGCAAGGTTTGATCCCGCTATAGGCCCACTCCATCTTTTTTTGGCCGTAGGTCCTCTTGAGCCATTTCCGGCATTGTGAAATGATCCTTTCACGAGGAACCTGGCGTTCTCTATCGACAATAATTGACCAACCGGAACCGTGATTGGGTTTTACAATATACTCCTCCGGCAGGTCTTCGAAGGGGATCTCTGCCGGATCCTGTGTAGCGAAAAGGAGAGGCACAAGAATGGCCTCTCCCTCCGTTTGTCCAAGCTTCTCCAGCACGTAGCTTCGGGCACAAAGTTTATCCGACAATTTGGGAAAGAGGGGGTTCCTGTCAAATATCTTTCGCCACATGATCTTTTCGTTGTAGGTCATGGGGTTGTCAAGATCCAGCCGGTAGCCGTGGCTCCGGAAGAATTTACGACGTTGTTCAATTATTCGGTACTGTTCCTGCATGATCTCGAAAAACCCCATTGTTCTGACAGGCCTGCCTCCGAAATGGTTATTAGACAAAAAGGATCCGCAGTGAACCCCGGTCCATTCTGACCTGATATTACCCTCCTTCGCCACGGTCATCGGCGGGAACTCATACACAGTGGTCTATGTAGAGCCAAGGGAATGAACAAGATTGACGAACATAACCCTCACCTTCCAGGTTACAGGTCACGTTGATGTTCACGATCCAATTGCCATTTGCTCCCGAGATGGAGATCAAGTCCGCGTTCCATGGGGTTCAAACCTGAAGCTGGGTATATTGTGAACTCTCCGAAAAAGATTTCCCCATCAACATTGTAGAGATCAACACGAATATAATCAAAGGGTTTGGCCAGCTTTTCCGCAATGTCTACCATTGCCACATAATTTTCCGGTTTGGGAAGATCCTGCGTACTTTTGTAGTTTTGAGGTTCGTTCCCCATTCTGGTAAAATCCCTCAAATACCTCGCCGCGGAGGGCGATCCGAAGCGGTCATGCATAACAAAGACCCACTCGACCTTCCCCCCGAAAACATGGAACTTGAAGTCAGAGGCAAGCCTCCCCCGACTGTCCTTGAGCAGTTTTTCTACCATGATTCGAGGTTCGATCTCGCTGTAGGCCCACTCCATCTTTTCTCGGCCGTAGGTCATTCTAAGCCATTTTCGGCATTGTGAAATAATCCTTTCACGTGGAACCCGGTGCTCTTTATCGACAATGATCGACCAGCCGGATCCGTGGTTGGGCTTGACGATATATTCCTCCGGCAGTTGATCGAAAGGGATCTCTCCCGGGTCAGAGGATACTGACAGGAGAGGGATCAGTATCTTTTGCCCTTCCTCTTTTCCCATGGTCTGTATTACATAGTTCCTGGCCTTGTATTTATCCAACACCAACGGGAAAAGGGTGTTTCTGTCGAAGATCTTTCTCCAGAAAATTTTCTCGTTGAAGGATCTGGGGTTTTCAAGATCGGCATGATATCCATGGAACCTGAAAAATTTACGCAGGTTTTTTTGCAGATATAATTGCTCTTTAAGCATAGTCCATATTTCCATGTTCTTGCCAACCTTTCTTCTGAAAAGCATATGATCATTGTCAACTCAATAGAATACTCTTTTTAAAAGGATAAGGGGCCTATCATGAAAAACAGACCGCAGCAAAAGAAACACCCGGACAATTATCCGGTCTTATGGAATAATTTTCCTGGTTCCAATTAGGATAATACTTTCTTTATCAATACCGGTAATTTGGCAGAAGAAATAGTAATCGTTTCAATAAGGAGATCATGCTGATGGACAGAAAACGGGAAATACTTGTTACAGGAGGGGCTGGATTTATCGGAAGCCACCTTGTGGATCACCTTCTTGAATGCGGAGACAGCATCACTGTCGTCGACAATTTTGACCCTTTTTACGATATGCGGATCAAACAGCAAAATATCAGCCAACATCTTTGCAAGCCTGATTTTCACCTTCTTCAGGTAGATATTCGCAACCTTGATGAACTCCGGAACAACCTTTCCGGACAATCCTTCGACATTATTGTGCACCTTGCAGCCAGGGCAGGCGTACGCCAATCGATAAGCGACCCGATCACCTGCAGCGAAGTCAACGTCAACGGGACCCTGAACCTGCTTGAGATGGCAAAAGAGAAGAAGGTTAAACAGTTTGTATTTGCGTCTTCAAGCAGTGTATACGGGATCAACCCTAATGTTCCGTGGAAAGAGGACGACAATGCTCTCCTTCCTATAAGTCCCTACGCTTCCACCAAGATCAGCGGAGAATTGCTTGGCCATGTCTATAGCCATCTACGGAATGCGGTTTTTGGCCCTCCGATTGTTTACAGTTTATGGACCTAGACAGCGCCCAGACCTTGCCATACACAAGTTCGCGCGTTTAATGAAAGAAAGGAAGGCTATCCCCATTTACGGGGATGGCAGTACAAGCAGGGACTACACTTTTGTGGGAGATATCGTAAAGGGTCTGGCAGCTGCGATGGATTACAGTGGCTCTGATTACGAGGTTATCAACATCGGGAACAGCCATACTGTCAGCCTTTCCGAGATGATAGAAACGTTGGAGGACGTTCTTCAGATAAAAGCAATACGTGAAGAAAGATCACTAATAGCTGGAGATGTATCACAAACCTGGGCGGACGTCACCAAGTCAGAAAAGCTTTTGGGGTTCTCCCCACGCACAACTCTTAAAGAAGGGGTCAAAGCCTTTATCGACTCGCTCCAAGCAGCGGGGGAATAATTTTTGGAGAAACATCTTGCCGCGATTTTTTCAAAGCCTCCGGGAGCCATGCTCCCGGAGGCCAAGTTCTAGAGGGACGCCTTGAAGCCTGCCCTGATGGCGTTCTGCATGGAGGCTATCTTCAGGTCGTCCATGAAGATGTCCATACCGAAGACTGCCGCGCGGGAGAGGACGTCATGGGTCCTTGGCCATTCGATGGGCCTGTAGAGGGGCATATCCTCGACGTAGGGGCAGTCGTAGGGGCACCTCACACGGCTGTAGTAGGCTCCCTCCCTCAGGGTCTCCCAGTGCCTTGCATAGTGCCAGGTGTTGCCCGAAAGGATGCCGCAGCCACAGCCCGCTTCGCCTGCAGCCTCCTGGAATTTTTTCGCGGAATCGGCATCGGGGAGGAGGATCACAAGCTGGGTAGCGATATCGCCCTCCGGATCGGGAAGGTCCCTGAGCCTGACCCCGGCTGGAAGATCTACCCCCTCCAGGATGCGCTTCTTGTTCTTCCGGAGGTTCGCTATGGCGCCGTCGAGCTTCTCCAGCTGGACAAGACCGATAGCACCCTGGATCTCGCTCATCCTGAAGTTGAATCCCAGGCATGCCTTCCCCTCGGCCCCCCGGGGGATGGAGAAGTTGTGGATATGTCCGTGGTCGTGATAGTACTCCATCTTCCGGTACACATCCTCGTTGTCGGTAACGATAAGGCCGCCCTCACCAACGGTAAGCAGTTTGTAGGGATCAAGGCTGTAGGGCCCCCACTTTCCAAAGGTGCCCACGTACTTCCCATGATAGGTGGCACCCATGGCCTGGCAGGAGTCCTCGATAAGCCAGAGGCCGTACTCCTCGCAGATCTCGGAGAAGGCATCAAGGTCGGCAGCGGCTCCGAACATGTGCACGGGCATGATGGCCCTGGTCCTCTCGGTGATCAGGTCTTCCACCGAGTCGGGATCCAGGTTCAGGCTTTCGTCGATCTCCGCCAGGACCGGCACGGCACCGCATTCAAGAATGGCCTCAACGCTGGCGATAAAGGTGAAGGGCGACGTAATGACCTCGTCACCCGGACCGATCCCGAGGCCACGCAGCCCCACGTAAAGGGCCGCGCTCCCGCTGCTGACGGCAAGGCAGTGTTTCGCCCCGAACTTGTCGGCAACAGCTTTTTCGAACTCCTCCACACGGTAGATGTCGTTCCTGGTCTCCTGGAAGGAGTACCTGTGAACCATCTTTCTTTTAATTACATCGGTTACGGCATCGATCTCCCTCTGGTCGAACAGCTCAAAGCCCGGCATTACATCATCGCCTCCCTGTAGATCTGTATACAGTCGTTTTTGGTCATTACTCTGGGGTTGTTCTCCATCGGCCTTGATACGCCCATGGCCTTGCCTGCCATTTCTTCCAGGTGTTCCTCGCCTATACCGACTCCCAGGTCCTGGAGTCTGGCGGGCAAACCCAGATCGTCCACAAGGTCATCCAGAGCCTCGGCGCAGAAGATGGCGGCAACGTGGTCGGGTTCGCCATCTTCCCTCGGGTAACCGAGGAGAGATGCTGCCTCGGCGAACCTCTCCGGCGATGCCTGTGCGTTCCACCGGGCCACGTGAGGTATGAGAAGGGCATTGGCGGTGCCATGAGGGACCCCGAACATGCCCCCCAGGGGATAGGCCAGCGCGTGGCATGCCGTGACACCCGCGTTGGTCAGGGCCACACCGCCGTAAAGGGCGGCCAGCATCATTCCTCCCCTCGCCTCGATGTTCTTTCCGTTCAAGGCAGCCACCCTGATCCATTTCCCTATCCTCCACAGGGCCTCCTCCGCGAACATGTCGCTGAACGGCGAAGCCTGGAGGCTGGTGTAGGCTTCAAGGGCATGTGCCAGGGCATCCATCCCGGTGGAAGCTGTTATCACCGGGGGCATGGATACCGTCAGCTCCGGGTCAAGGAGGCTCATGTCAGGGTACAGGTAGTCACTGTTTATTCCGCCCTTGACACCGTCGCTCTTGCGGATGAGTACCGCCGTGAAGGTCACCTCGGAGCCCGTTCCCGCAGTGGTGGGAATCATGAGCTTGAAAACTCCCGGGTTCTTCACAAGTCCCAGCCCCTGGTACCGGGCTGCGGAACCATCATTCGTGACAAGAACGCTGACGGCTTTGGCAACGTCCATGGAACTGCCCCCGCCAAGGCCTATCACTGCCTCGACTTTGCGGTCACGGGCGATCGCCGCGGCAGAATCGGTGGTCTCCACCGAAGGTTCGGGTTCCACACCCGTGAAAACCGATACTTCGAGTCCGGCCGCCCTGACGCTGCCTGCTATCCGTTCCGCAAGGCCTATCCGCTCCATGGTCCCGTCAGTAACGACAAGTACGCTCCTTGCTCCGGAGGCCTTTACCAGCTCCCCGGCCTTCGATGATACCCCCGGGCCGAAATGGATCCGACCCGCCATGAACATGCTGAAATCCACCCGCGATCACTCCCCGGCTTTCAAAATGCTGCTTATGCGCTCCCATGAAAGGGCTGCCGCTCCCCCCAGCCCCTCCACGTATCCCTTGCCGCTGATGCCTTTGCCTGTGCTTCCGGAAAGGTCTTGCTCCCACAGTTTTGCCAGTTCCGACGCGGACCTTGCCACTGCCGCCGCCCCTAGCGAGATCAGCGTTTCTGAGTGATGCCTGAAATCCTCCATGTGGGGGCCGTGCCTTACCGGAACTCCCCACGCTGCCGGTTCAAGTATGTTCTGACCGCCCCTGGGGACCAGGCTTCCCCCGACGAACGCGGAATCGGATATCCCGTAAAGCCCGAAAAGCTGACCCACCTCGTCCACTACGAGGATATCCCACCCCTCACGAGGTTTTGAGAACATTGAAACGGAGCCGAAGGAGCTTGCCATGGACGCGACTTCAGGCGACCGTTCCGGGTGTCTTGGGGCAATGACCATTTTAACCCCCGAAAAGCGAGCGCGCACTTCCCTGAATGCCTCAAGAACAGCAATGTCCTCCCCTGTATGGGTGCTGCCCGCAATAAGAAGCCGTGCGCCGGCCGACCCTATGGCAGCCCGGAGGGCATCCCTGTCTGTATCCTCCCTACGGAGAAGAAGCGCGTCGACCTTGCAGTCACCGTCGACAACCACCCGTTCTGGCTCCAGGCCCAGGTCCAGGAGGCGGGAGGCGTCTTCTTCCCCCCTGACCAGGATCAGACGGAAAGTGGACATAACTTCCCGCCAGAATTCTTTGAACCTGATAGCTTTCCTGAACGATCTCTCGGAAAAACGGCCGTTGGCTATGAAGGCCGGTATTTCCCTTCGGGCCAGTTCCATCACGAAGTTAGGCCATATTTCCGTCTCGACGGTTACGAACGCCGCCGGCAACACCCTGTCTATCGCCCTGCGGGCGATCCATGGCGCGTCCCAGGGGTAATAGGCCATCTGGTCGGCATCAATACCCACAAGATTCTCGGCCATCTTCCGGCCCGTCCTTGTGATCGTCGTCATGAAGACCGGAGACTTCCATCCCGAACGCCTGGCCTCCCTCACAAGAGGCCAGGCCGCCTGGACTTCGCCGACAGAGACAGCATGCACCCATAGAGGGTGCATCCCTTCTGTCCCCCCCCCGGTGTATCGTCCCATCCTTTCGCTGAAACCGTCCCTGTATTTTACCGCCAGCCATGGCAGGGCAGCCCCGAAGACGGCTCCAGACAGAATATCATAGACGCGGCGGCCCAGTTCAGACCACCCCGGCCTTGAGTAGTTCATGAATATGGATCATCCCCACGATCCTTTCATCCTCTGACACGACCAGGCAGGATATCTCCTTCTCCTCCATGGCATGCATGGCCTCGGCCGCAAGACGGTCAGGAGCAATGGTCCTGGGTTCTTTTGTCATGACCTCCACGATCGGCAGCGACAGACCGTTTACCCCCCTGTCCTCAAGAAGGCGTCTCAGGTCACCGTCGGTGAATATACCCGCGATCTTCCCATCCCTGTCTTCAACGATAGTGGCACCGAAACCCTTGCTGGTTATCTCGAAAAGGGCTTCCCTGACGGAAGCGGTCAAAGGAACCCTGGGGACCCTTTCCCCCGTGGCCATTACATCTGAGACCCTCAGGAGAAGGCGCTTCCCCAGCGATCCTCCGGGGTGGAAGAGGGCAAAGTCCTCAGCCTTAAGCCCCCGAAGCTCTGTCACCATCCCCGCAAGAGCGTCCCCAAGGGCCAGCTGCAGGGTCGTGCTGGTCGTAGGAGCGAGTCCCAGCGGATCGGCCTCTTTTACCACGCCTGAATCGATCACCACGTCGGAATCCCTGGCCAGCCTGGAGGAGGTGTTCCCCGTCATGGCGATAACCGGGGCGCCGAGCCTTCTGAAGAAGGGCAGGACCTCCAGCACCTCCCTGGTCTGGCCGCTGTTGCTCAGGAAAAGGCCCGCGTCCTCCCGGCAGACCATCCCAAGGTCGCCGTGGGCTCCTTCGGCGGCGTGAAGAAAGAAGGCCGGCGTACCCAAAGAAGCCAGCGTCGCAGCTATCTTCCGGCCGACCAGCCCCGATTTGCCCATTCCCACGACTACAAGCCGCCCCTCGCACCTGTTGATCATCCGCGCCGCTTCCACCAGCTCCTTGCCCACACGGGAGGCGGCCCTGGAGATCTCTTCGGCCTCCACAAGAAGAACGCTCCGTCCGACCTCGAGAAGCCTTTCGTCGTCATAGTCAATGCTGTTCCTTTCCCTCGGCAGGCTGACCACTTTCACTTCTCTCCTTCCGTTCCGGAGGCAACCTGGTGAATGGCAAGGACCCTCTTCAGGAGGTTCTCGAGAGAATCCAGGGAGACCATGTTGGGACCGTCGCTTTTTGCCGAGTCGGGGTCAGGATGAGTCTCCAGGAAAAGGGCATCTATTCCCGCCGCTGCCGCCGCACGGGCAAGGACCGGGACGAACCTTCTGTCCCCACCGCTGGAAGTCCCCTGTGCACCGGGCATCTGGACGCTGTGGGTGGCATCGAACATAACGGGGTATCCCAGGGACCTCATGATCGCGAGGGAGCGCATGTCGACCACCAGTTGGCCGTAACCGAAAGAGCTCCCCCTTTCGCAGAGGATGACCTTGTCGTTGCCGGCTTCAAGGCACTTGGAGACGGCCTGGCCCATGTCCGCCGGAGCAAGGAATTGCCCCTTCTTGATGTTCACCACCTTCCCGGTGGACGCTGCAGCGACTACAAGGTCCGTCTGCCTGCACAGGAACGCCGGGATCTGGATTATGTCCACCGCTTCAGCTGCGATCCTTGCCTGGTCGGGGAGATGGATATCGGTCAGGACGGGGCAGCCCACGCTGCTTCGGATATCGGAAAGCCACTCAAGCCCCCTCTCCAGGCCGGGTCCCCTGAAGCTGTGGATAGAGGTCCTGTTCGCCTTGTCGAAGGAGGCCTTGAAGACGTAGGGTATGCCAAGGTTGTCGCAGATCCCCGAGACTCTTCGCGCTATGGAGAGAGCCATCTCTCTGTCCTCCAGGACGCAGGGACCGGCGACCAGGACAAGACCCCCGTCACCAAAAAGGACTTTGCCTGCAGAAAAGATTTTGATCATTTCAGATCATCTCCATATTCCCTGAAAAATCTCTCCAGTTTTTCAACATCCTCAGGAGAATCAATCTCTATAGTATCCCTTAACGTCTCTATGCAGCTGATATCGTACCCGTTCTCGAGCACCCTGAGCATCTCCAGGCTCTCGGATCTCTCCAGCGGGGTCTGTTCCCATCGGCAGAAATCGAGGAGGAAGTCCCTTCTCCATGCATAGGGGCCGATATGCTTGTACATCGAGGCCCCCGGGTTCCTTCTGAAGGGTATCGTGGAACGGCTGAAATAGAGCGCTCTGCCCCTTAGATCGAAGACCATCTTGACGATGTTGGGATCCGACTCCTCCGAGGGGTCCTCGATAGCCTTTCCAAGGACCCCCAGGGATACTTCAGGCCTGCTGGCCATCATCGAGACCAGCGGGTCGATCATGTCGGGTCCCACCAGGGGATCGTCGCCCTGGATATTGAGGACACAATCGACGAACCCGAACTCCCTGGCCGCAAAGGCCACCCTGTCACCGCCTGTGGGAAGGTCCGAAGGGGTCATCATCGCCTGGCCGCCCTCGGCCTCGACAACCTGGACGATCCTTTCGTCGTCGGTAGCCACAATGACATCCGTTATGGAAGAACACCGGGACGCCTGAAGAAAGACCCTCAACACCAGGGGTATCCCCCCTATCCTGATAAGGGGTTTCCCAGGTAGACGGGTGCTACCGTACCGGGCAGGTATGACCGCAAGAGTCTTCAATTGGCTAAATCTCCTTTCGTTTCGGCAAAGTCTGAAAAGGTCCTGAAAACGTCGTGTCTTTTTGCCCACCCAAGAACCTCAGAAGCGTATTCGACCAGGGCATCCACGGCTCCACCGTGGCCCATCCTCTCCCTGCCGGCCCTGGACATACTCTCGCGGAGGACAGGGTCTCCCAGGATGGAGAGGACCTCTCTCGCCAGGAGGGCCGGTTTGGCGGGCACCAGAGACTCTGCCTCTCCAAGCAGTTTTTTCTGTACCCTCTTGCCCTTCTCGTCGATGGAGACCACCGGCACGCCCATGCCCGCACAGATCTGGTTAGCCGTACCTCCCAGTCCGACAAGGATGTCCGAACGGGATGCCGCTTCAGAGACTTCCCCGAAAAAGAGGCGGACCTCAGGGCCTCCCTTATCGTGTCTGATAAGGTCTCCGTTAACGCCCATCCAGGAAGGGACCTTTCCCAGCAGTCTTTTCCTGTCAAGGGTCGAGGCCACGACCATCTCGAACCGGCAGTCCTCCTCCTTTGCGATCTCTGCAGCAGCTTCGAGGAGGAGGACCAGATCCTCGTAAGCTCTCTCCCTGCTGCCGGGGAGGAGCAGGACCCTGAAGGGTCTCTTGCCTTCAGACCTTTTAATAGTATCACTGGCAAGATCCATTATCGGGTTTCCCCTGTAGACGGCATCGGCCTTCCTCTCCGACAGCTCACGGGCTGTCTCCGGATCCCTTGTGAAAACCCTTCTGCACCTCAGCCTGATCAGATGCTTCTCCAGACCCCAGTGGCCGTGAAGGCGAACGGATTTTGCCGTGGCAAGAAGGACCGGCATCGCTCCCTGCCCCCAGAGGGTGTGCAGGAAAAGGTATACATCCCCTACACAGATAACTGTCCTGACCTTCCCCCTGAGACCACTCCAGGCCTCCGCCTGGGCACCGATATGCCGGAGAAGGCCTGACCGGATGTCACGGACGAGATCTCTCAGACGATATTTGACCACCCCGCCGCTTGGCGTCTCGCTTGGAGGAGACAGCACACTGATGCCCCTGGACCGGTACTCCTGGCCCCTCCCGACTATGGGGAAACCGGAGACATCGGAGAGGGGGAACTTCTTTTTCAGCCTTTCCGCAAGGAGGCTTCCTATGGCATCCTCTCCGTGCCCGTTGGATGAGACCACCACCTTCGGTTGCAGATAGTGCGAGAGAGCCGAAATAAATGATCTCTCGTCGCCCAGTACTGCTCGGACCCTGGGAACGTAAACAGGAAGGGGCGGTGACCATTCCTGTGGAAGGTTGAAGATATCCTTTTCGGTGCAGACCAGCGACCGGGCTCCCGAGGAGATCACTCTCCTGCAGATCACGTCCAGTTCTTCTTCGCTGAAGATGTGATGGTCACGGAAGGCCTCGTGGAAAATGGTCGGGAATCCCAGCTTCTCCAGGAAGGAACCGAAGCTCACAGGGTTTCCTATGGCAGAAAAGGCCGCCACGGGGAGTCCGGGCATTCCGGAGTCCCGAAGCCCCTCCCGGGGACCAAGGAACCTTGACCACCCTGCCAAAGCAAGGGAGGAGAGAAAGGGTGATCTCCCGGATATCTCCTTTATCATGTCGGTGATCTCCTCTACCCGTTCCGGCGGGACCTGGTCGGCCTTGGTGATCACTACCAGGTGGGCCCTGATCAGCGACCGGGGGCTCTCCCTGAGCATTCCTGCCGGCATCAGTCGTCCGTTCCCGAAGGGGCAGGTCGCGTCAATGAGCGCAACATCAACGTCCCTGCCCATTTTCCTGTGCTGGAACCCGTCGTCGGCTATGGCAAGGTCTACTCCCTCTTCAGCCAGCCGCAGTACCCCACCTGCACGGTCTGCAGAGACCGCTATGGGGACCCCGCCAAGCCTTCCCGAGAGAAGAAGGGCCTCGTCTCCCAGGAGGTCCCTTCTCGGTTCGCACTCCTGGGCCAGGAGGCAGTCCTTCTCCTTCCTCCCGTAGCCGCGCATAACTATCCCTGGCCGGAGACCGGCATCCATGAACATCCTGGCCAGCATTTCCACGAAGGGGGTCTTGTTGGTGCCACCGTGGGTGATATTCCCGACGCTGATCACCGGGACAGGCATCTCGCGGGAGATAGAAAGGCCGTGATCGTAAGAGAAATTCCTGGCCCTGGAACAAGTCCCTGCGAGCCACCCCAGTGGAGAAAGGAGGGTCCAGGGGAACCCCTCCTCTTCGCCCCTGATGTGCCTGAAATAGCTAGTGAGCAGGGCTCCCATTGTGATCCCCGAACTGGAGGGAACAGAGCCTGGAGTAGAGACCACCAGCTTCTTTCAGGACCTCGTGGGTACCCTCTTCGACGATCCTGCCCCTGTCTATTACCAGTATCCGGTCGGCCTCGCGGACGGTGGCAAGCCTGTGGGCGATGACTATTGAGGTCCTCCCTGACATGGCCTTTTTCATCGCCTCCTGGATCTCCTGCTCCACGGCGGCGTCTAGAGATGAAGTGGCCTCGTCCATTATGAGTATCCTGGGATCCCGGACTATGGCCCTTGCGATGGCGATCCTCTGTCGCTGACCTCCGCTCAGGGTGACACCACGCTCCCCGACCTCGGTCTGGAAACCGTCCGGCAGGGACATGACGAAACCGTATATTCCCGCGACCCGGGCAGCGCTCTCGATATCATCTTTGGAAAGGTCCTCGCAACCGTAGGCAATGTTGAAGGCGATGCTGCCTTTAAGGAGAACCGGGTCCTGGGGGACCACTCCGATCTTCCTCCTCAACCCCTTCAGGTCAAGCCTTTTCAGATCCATCCCATCGATAAGGACGGCTCCCTCCTGCGGGTCGTAAAAGCGGGTGATAAGGTCGGCGATCGTGGACTTGCCCGCGCCGGTGGGCCCTACAATGGCGATCTTTTCGCCTGGAGAGATGTGGAAAGAGACGTTCTCAAGCACCCATGCCCCTTCGTTGTAGGCGAAGGACACATCCCGGAAGGTGATCTCCCCGCTTATGTCATCTGCCCTCACCGGGTGTTTCGGAGGCTGGACCTCGCTCTCGATATCCAGTATCTCGAAGACCCTGTCCGCTGCGGCAAGCCCCTGCTGCATCTGGGCAACTACCCTGGAAAAGACCCTGACGGGCTGGACCAGAAGAGCCAGGTAGCCCAGGAAAGCGATCAGTTCACCGGGTGTGAGTTCTCCGGAAACAACCAGACGACCTCCGAACCAGAGGATGATTGCCAGTGCCGATATGAGAATGACTTCCACTATCCCGGTAAGGGCGGCGTTGGTCTGCACCCCCCTCATGAGGGCCCTGAAATGGGCGTTGCTCTGGGACTCGAAGCGGCCGAACTCCTGCTCCTCCGTGGCGAAAAGCCGGACTATCCTGATAGCCGAAAGAGCCTCGGCGGCGATGGCTGAAAGCCCCGCCAGCTGCTGTTGGATGTCGTGGCCGACCAGCCTGAGCCTCTTGGAGGCAACCTCCAGCACCAGGGCCGCCAGTGGGAGAACGAGAAAGGTAAGGAGAGAGAGCTTCCAGTTGATGTAGAGCAGAAAACCTATCATCCCGACGAAACTCAGTCCCTGGACAATGATGTCTATGAATACGGTGGTGATCATGTTCTGAAGGATAGTGACGTCGTTGGTTATCCGGGAGAGCATCTCTCCCACCCTTTGACCGTAAAGGTAGCGGAACGACATCCTCTGCATGTGGTCGTAGAGCCGGAGCCTGAGGTCGACCACCACCCGCTGCCCCACCCAGCTCATCAGGTACTGCTGGCCGTAGTAGAAAACGCTCTTGGCCGTGTAAAGGATCACTATGCCCACGGTGATGATGTTCAGCATGACCATGTTCCTGCTGATCAGGACATCGTCAACTATATTCTTGAGGAGCCACGGAGCCACCACTGCACAGGCGGACGACAGAACCATGCAGCACAGGGCCCCCAGGATACGGTGTACGTAGGGTCTTGCATAGACCAGGAGCCTTGGGTAAACCCGTCTCCCGGTTTCTTGGCTCTTCTTCAAAGGTCTCATCCCACCAACTCTGATATTTGCCCTGCTATCCTGCCGGCAGCCCCTGGAGCCTGACGGATCCTTTCAAGGCTTTCCTGGATCTCTCTGAGCCTGGATTCGTCCTTGAGGAGCTCCACTGCCTGATCCGCCACATCCACGGCGGCAACGTCACCGACCATCTCGAGCATTATCTCCCTGCCAGCAAGGCGGTTGGGCCAGGCAAGGAACCCCCTTTCCCCGCTTCGCTTGCGGAGCACCTTCTCCTTGAGGGCCGGACCGGCAAAGGGTATCGAACCCAGAAACCCCAAAAGACCGGGAAGGGGGATCTGCCTGAGGAAAGCGAATGGGACGGCCACTATCCCGGGGACAAGGCTGTAGGTCAGTTCCAGGGTGTTCGTCCCGGGCTGGGTCACGGCCAGGTCCGCTCCGCTCAGTATGCTCCCCGTGGCACTCCTAACAACCCTGATATCACTGGAGGCCCACTCCTGCGATTCTCCCGGATCGGAGAACCGGGAGAGGGCTACCACTATCTCCGAGAGTGGCATTCTGGACCTGATCCGTCCTGCCATATCCCTGATAAATGGCTTTGCTGCAGACCGGATCGCTTTCCGACTCCCCGGGAAGAGAACGACCCTCGGCCCCCTGCCTGGAGACCAGTGGAATTCTTCCCTGTCCATCTCAAGCGAGTCCGCCACAAGGTCACCGACGACCAATACCTTATCACAAGCCGGACCAAAGAATTGGCGCATCTCCCCGAAAGCCGAGAAGACCATTTCGCACCTTGCCATCAGAGGTTTGGGGCCGTATGTGTAGCAGAAAAGGGGGGCCCTGCTCCTGGCCGAGAAGGCGATCCCGAACAGCAGGTCCCCGCCAAGCTGGAGTATGGCGTCGAAGCTCTTCCCCTTACTGCCGGCAAGAGTCGCGAAAACTGACATGGGCGGACCGACACTGCCTTCGACGAGCTTGCCTGCAAGGTCTGTCTCGTAGCCGGAGGCGTACTGGCAGGGAAGCAGCGAGAGGGATACGTCGAAACCCTGCTCCGAGAGAGCATGTATCATGGGCCTTGCCCAGCACCAGAGTTCTCCGGGACCGTTGGCCAGAAGCAGGATCCTTTTCACGATCCAAGGACCTCCAGGATCGAACTTGCCCAGCCCTCCCCGGCATCTCCGTGACCCAGAGATGCGCAGCCAGCCTTCATAGCCTTAATTACCCCTTCCCGGTAGTCGGTATCTCCTGTGAATCGGTCGAAGTGATGGAGGATCCTCTCGGGAGATACCCCGAACTGAAGGAGTTCCGGGTAGAGTTCTTGACCTGCCAGTACATTGGGGATGGAGATCCACCTGGTCCGGACCAGCGCCTTGTAGGTCAGCCAGGAACTCAGTGAGGCCCGGTAGAGGACGATCATGAACCTCCCCAGGATGAGAGCTTCCACTGCCGCCGTTCCGCTCGCCCCTATCACCATCTCCGAAGCTGCCATAAGTTCAGACCCCGGTCCTTCGTGAACTCTCCATGGACGGCAACCCTCTCTTATCAGGCCCGCCGCTTCTTTATCCAGACCGGGCGCAACGGAAAATACGGGCCTGAAGCCCCTTTTGCTGATACCATTGGCGGTCTCCGCAAGGACAGGCATCAGGCTCCGGACTTCGCTTCTTCTGCTTCCCGGAAGCAAGGCAACGGTCTTGCCCTTTTGATCCTCAATGTCCGTCGGAGCGATCCCCTTGAGCATCGAAAGAAGGGGGTGGCCGAACCAGCGGCATTTAACGCCCCGGCTTTCGAGGAAATCCTTTTCGAACTTGAACAGCGGGAAACAGAGATCGAACAGAGATGCCAGAAGGGATGCCCGCCCCTGGCGCCAGGCCCAGACCGTAGGAGGGGCAATGTAGAAGACCTTTCCGGTGTACCCTTTATGCCTGAGGGCTTTGACAAGGGGAAGGTGGAAATCGGGGCTATCGATAACGACCACCCCCGCAGGGTTTCTCTCGACGATCTTGTCAGTCATTGCCCTCTTCATTCTGATCAGCCGAGGGATGGCTCCAAGAACCTCCGAGACCCCCATCAGCGATAGGGAGCGGCTATCCCATACAGCCTTTGCGCCGAAAGAGACTCCCTGGGGCCCCAGCATCCCCCAGATATCACCATGGAAGCCCTTCGACCGGAGGGTTTCTGTCAGGATCCGCGAGTACTGGTCTCCAGAGGCCTCTCCGCAGCTTATGAAGAGGGAGCCGGGATCACTCCCGTTACGGCTATTTCCCATTCTTCTGCCCTCTCTCTGAACAGTTCGCCTCCGAGTACGATAGTACGGCCTGCCTCTACGGCAAGGCAAACGATGCCTGCCTCATGCATTGTTTCCAGCGTTCCCGGACCTATGACGGGGATATCGAACCTTTCGTCCTGGTCAGGGCGCATCATCTTGACCACGACTCCGCCTCTGGAGATGGCTCCGGCCCTCTCGATGGCGGCATCGGTGCCCTCCATGGCCTCCACGGAGACTACCGACCTGCTCTTTACCACCACCGTCTGTCCAAAGGACATCGGGACCAGGGACGCTGCGATCCTCAAACCGTAGCGGATGTCATCCTCCTCTTCCGGACGGAGCGGCCTCCCCGCTATGGCCCCCTCTCTGGCAAGCATGTCGGGGACTATCTCCCGGTAGGGCAGGACCCTGATACCCCTTGACCCGAAAAAGGATACTACAGCATCAAGGATCGCATGGTCGTCCCGCGAGCCAAGGATAGATATCATGTTCCGAAGATCATCATCCATGAGATCGGCCCGGTAGATCAGCTTCTTGGGCACCAGCCCCGCAAGGATGAGGTCCCTGATGCCCCTGGCCTCGAGATCCTTCACGATCTTCCCTATCGCCGGCCTGTCGACCTTTATTACTTCCGAAGTCCACTTTCGCAGCGGTTTCGTATCTTCCCTGAAAGAAAAGGCCACTGCAGGATTACCCTCTCCCGAGAGCCTGCGGGCAATCTCGACAGGCAGTTCGCCGTCACCCGCAAATAGTCCGATCGTTCTCTTCAACGAAGACACCCCTATCTGTCAGCTATCCTCACCAGAGATCCTGAAATGACCAGGAATACAAGGTTCGGGGCCCAGGCTGCCACAAAGGGGGGCAGGTAGCCCGCCTCTCCGAAAGAACGCGAGAAGGACATGAGCACATAGTAGGCGAAAACTATCAGTACGCTCATAGCCAGCCCGACCCCGGCACCCGACCTCTGGGGACCCACCCCCAGGGAGGCTCCCAGAACGGCAAGGATCACGCATGCCCAGGGCAGTGCCAGTTTCAGATGGAACAAGACCCACAGGGGAGCCAGGTTCGCTCCCTGTTTGCTCATAACGCTGATGTGGCCCCAGAGCTGCCAGGCGCTCATCTCCGCGGGTCTCTGGGAGGTCTGGGCGACCTCCGTCGGGCCCAGTTCAAGGGGGAGCTTCTGCCTTGCAAAGGTGAAGAGCAGCTTGACGGTCCGGTCCTCCATCACCTCGAAGGTCTTACCGTCCTCGAGCCACCATTCTCCATCCCCCCAGGTTCCCCTTGCGGCAGTGACGATCCTGTTCATCTTGCCGCTCTCGAACTCCTGTACCAGGACATCCTCCATGGTCCCCAGGTTCTGACGCAGACGCGAAATGTAGATCACCCTTCGGAGCTCTCCTCCGTCCTCATCCCTCAGGAACACCTTCTCCCGGAGCAGTGTAGGTCTTTCCCGAGCGATCTCGTAGCGCATTATGTTCTCGGCCGCCTTGTTACTAAGGGGCACTATCGTCTCATTCAGAAGGATCGCTCCCAGTGAGACGAGAACCGAGGCAAAAAGCACCGGTTTTACGATCCTGAGGAATGAAACACCTGCGGCCCGAAGGGCAACGATCTCGCTCTGGGATGAGAGCCGACCGAAGGTCAGCAGTGCCGACAAAAGCGAAGCCATGGGAAGGGTCATAACGACCACTTCGGGGAGTTTATATACAAAGAGGCGCAGCACTACGCCCAGGGCGACCCCCTTGTCTATCATCAGGTTGGCGATCTGGAAGAGAAGGTCTCCAGCCACCAGCAGGACAGAGAAGACCATCACTCCGAAGACAAAGGAATTCCCCATCTGGGAGACAATGAACCTGTCGAGGAGGCTTGCGGCGATCCTGCGGCTTGCCGCAGTGGAGGGAGTTTCACCTTTCATGGTCCTGGTCATTTCGTCTCCCTTGTTCCGTTGAAATTGAGGATATCATCAGCGGCATCACGGACGGCGCCGGAACCGCCCCGTGCTTCAGTAACAACATCGGCGGCCTCTTTTGCTTCATGACGCGCGTCCGAAGGAGCGAAGCCCCTCCCCGCCCAGGCTATGCATTCCCGATCGTTCACATCATCACCTATATAGGCGATCTCTTCAGGATCCAGGTTCATATCCGATGCCATTCTCTTCAACTCCGAAAGCTTGTCCTTCACTCCCTGGACAACTATATCTATTCCCAGTTCCTTCGCTCGCCTGTCCGTGACGGCAGAGTATCGGCCACTTATTATGGCCGCCCTGACCCCTGAAGCCGCCAGCATGGCCACTCCCAGCCCGTCCTTGACATCGAAACGCTTGAACTCTCTCCCCTCGCCATCGAGGAAGACCGCTCCGTCGGTCATGGTCCCGTCTACGTCCATTACGAAAAGCCTAATCATCGTGACCTCTCCTGCTTCCCCAGGGCGTGATACCCCGTTTCGAACCGTGAATGAACTCGAGGATCTCCTTGACATAAGTGCACAGGGACTTGTCCTGCTCCAGCCTTGCCAGGGCCTCCCTGTCGATGGAGGAAGAGAGGAAGATCTCACGGTAGGCCCGTCTCACCTGAAGTCGATCCTCCTGAGAAAAACCCTTTCTTCTAAGCCCAACCACATTGAGTCCATGGATCCTGGCCGGGTGCCCGTCCACAAGCGTGAAGGGTGGGACATCTTTCACCACCTTGGTGAGACCTCCTACCATACAGGATCGACCCACCCTGGTGAACTGGTGAAGACCTGACATCCCCCCGAGGACACTGCCATCGTCCACGCTCGAATACCCGGAGAGCCCCACCCCGTTCGCAAGGATGCACCCTTCTCCTATGGAGGAGTTGTGCCCGGCGTGGGAACCCACCATCATCCAGGTGCCACTTCCGACAGAGGTTACGGTACCTTCACCGCTCCCTCTGTGGATGGTCACGTTCTCCCTCAGGGTCACGTCGTCACCGATCCTGACAAAGGAGAGCTCTCCCCTGAAGGCAAGATCCTGCGGCTCCCCCCCAAGGACAACGTTCTCGAAGACCCTGCATCTTTTCCCGAGGGTTACGTGATCAAGGATCCTGACGTGACCCTCAAGCCTTGTCTCCTCGCCGATCTCCACGTCGGAGCCTACCATGCAAAAGGGGCCTATCCAGACTCCGTCGGCGATCCTTGCCTCCTTTGAAACTATCGATGTAGGGTGGACGAAAAAGCTCATTCGGCTTCTTCTCCAGTCAGTCTGGACGCTATCACGAAACCCAGTACAGCCTCGGCGGCAATATCTTTTCCTACCCTGGCCACTGTTCGGACCTTGCCGACACGTCCCCTGATCTTCTCGATCGTCGCCTCGGTCACCAGCTGATCCCCGGGCACGACAGGTCTGCGGAAACGTGCCTTTTCGACGGAGGTCAGGTAGAAAACAGAGCCTTTCAACTCCGGACGCTGGGATATCAGCATTCCGCCCACCTGACCCATGGCTTCCAGGATCAGGACACCGGGCATGACCGGTTCCGAGGGAAAGTGGCCCTGGAAAAAGGGCTCGTTGATGGTCACGTTCTTGTACCCCACAACCCTCTCTTCGCTTATCTCGGTTATCCTGTCCACGAGAAGAAAGGGGTAGCGGTGAGGAAGGGACTCAAAGATCCTGTGAATATCGAGCATGATCGTTCTCCTTTCCCGTTCAGTCTTTGAGCAGGCCCCGGCGGATCCGTCGCACCAGTTCAAGGTGCATTCGGTGACCTGACCTGTAGGCAACGATCCTTCCTCTCAGAGGTACCCCGAGGGTGGCAAGATCTCCCATCAGGTCCAGGACCTTGTGCCGTACCGGTTCACAGGGCACCCTGAACACCTGAGATGGAAGAGGAGCTTCATCTTCGATGACAAGGACGTTATCCAGGGCGCCGCCGCGTCCAAGCCCTCTTTTCCTGATCTCCCCTATCTCCGAAGCTAGCACAAAGGTCCTGGCAGGCGCAATGGCCTCGATAAAGGTATCCCTGGACATGACCCCCTCAAAGACCTGGCTGCCTATGGTCGGAACATCATACTTAATGGAGCAGGTTATCTCAAATGTATCAGAGGGGATCACTCCAATGTAACCTCCGTCGGGTGATCCGAAGGCGATCTCCCGGGTCACTGTAAGAGGTGTGATATCCCCTTCGGGTTCACAGAGAGGCGCCAGGGTCTCGGAAAAGACCTTCGCGCTCCCGTCCATGGCCGGCATCTCCGGTCCCGATAGCGACAGCAGTGCACTCCATACCCCAAGCCCGCTCAGGGCTGCAAGAAGATGTTCCACAGTCATCGCCCGGGAACCGTCTGGGAACACCAGCGTGGTGCTTCTTGCGGTCCCGTCGGTCTGAGCGGACTGGACAGGAAAGACCCCTCCCGGAAGAGAGAAGAAGAGCCCAGGGCTTTCCGAAGGGGTCACCACCACCTCGGAGGGACATCCCGAATGGATACCCACTCCACGGAAGCGGGCCTCACTCTTTATTCTCTGGACCTTCACAATGGCCGTCCCTTGTCTTTAGATCAGCTATCTCCTTCTTCAGTTTCCTGATCTCCTCTCGCATCCCAGGCAATCTCGCTATCAAAGCCTGGATCTTCATCTGTTCGCGGTGGTCCCTGGCAGGGAACCCGGAGACGATGGCACCGGGGGGAACGTCCTTCATCGCTCCGGCATTTGCCGCTACCTGGGCCTTTTTCCCTATCGTCACGTGGTCGGATGCCCCGCTCCTTGCCGCCATGACGACACCATCCTCGAGCACGGAACTCCCCGCGATCCCCGTCATGGCCACGAGGATGCAGTTCTTCCCTATTCGCGCATTGTGACCGATGTGAACGTGGTTGTCGATAACAGTGCCTTCCCCAATAACTGTATCGTCAACGGTCGCCCGGTCTATGGTGACGCAGGCTCCTATTTCGACCCTGTCCCCTATCTTGACCCGCCCCAGTTGGGGGATCTTCCTGTGCCCTCCGTCGAGGTCGGGGATAAAACCGAAACCGTCGCACCCTATGACCGTACCCGAGTGGATCAGGCAGTCTTCGCCGATCATCGTGCCCTCTCTGAGGACCACGCCGGCTTCAATACGGGTCCTGGCTCCGATGGAAACACCCGGCCCCAGGTGTACCTGCGCTTCCAGCACCACTTTATCACCGATCACGGAGTCATCCCCGACCACGCACAGAGGTCCCACGAAGGATGAAGGAGAGATCCTTGCTCCGGGCTCAACAACAGCTGTCTCGTGAACCCCTCTCTGTTCGGTCCTGTTGGGCACGAAAAGTTCCAGGACCCTGATAAAGGCTTCTTCCGGATCGGTGACCTCTACACCTGTAAGACCCTCGGTGATCTTCCCTGGCGGGAGGACCGCGGGGATACCCGCAGAAGGCATCCTGGCCGGGCGAGTGTCCCTGTAGACGATGATCTTCGAGGGGTCCTCCCCGTCTGTGCCCTGGATGCCCCTTACCACAAGATCAGTGTCACCGAAAGGGTGACCACCCAGGATCTCTGCCAGTTGGGAAATTGTCACTTCCTTGTTGAGGTCCATGCCTCTTCTCCCTTTGTTTCAATCTCATATAAATGATCAAAGGTTCCCGACGAGCCTTACGCTGATCCTGTCCTCGTCACGGCTGTCATAGTAGAGCTCCCAGGCCAGGTAGCCGCCGAAACGCCAGCCGAGCCCTGCGACGGAGTCCCCCTCTCCGTTCAGACGACCCCAGAGGTAGACCCGGGGGAGGATCTCATCAAGCCACACCCTGAACCATACATCCTCCCCCGGATAGGCTATCTCGGCTCCTACCCAGATGTCAGGCCAGGCTGACCACCTCGCCCCCCATCGGCTCTCCAGGCCAAGATCGTTTGTTGTGGCAACAAATTCGCCGTAGATCTCAAGGTCCCAGCCCCTGATCGGTGAGGTCATCCTGCCTATGTGCACATTTATCTCCGGGTGCCTTTCGTCAGACCCCAGGTGGACCGCCGCCCAAGCCTGGAGGGTGTACCTGTCGCTCTCAACCCTTATATCCACCGGGGCGATCCGTTCGGGAGTTATCCCGACTTTGACCTCTCCCCGGACCTCCCGGGCCGCCCATTTCGTCTCCAGGATCCCTGCGACCAACTCCTCGATCGACAGCCTGTGGCGATCAACCCAATCGCCTGGAAGTCCTATGAAAGGGGCCATGGCCTCCAGGGCGTTGTCGGTTATCTCTGTCTGCAGGATCCTGGGAAGGGTCCTGGAGCTGATCCTGGGCGAATAGGCGATTATTACCGGCGAAAGGGGGTTAAAGCTGACCAGGACTTCGATCTCTCCTCCCCTGCCCTTTACGAAGAGTATCGATGGATGCCATCCGGGGACAAGCGATGTGAGCATCCTGACCGTTTCCTGCTGGAATGCCTGCCCTGCCCAGGAGAGGGACTCCACCGGCAACGGCGCTATCATCTCCCTGAGTTGACCAGCGACATCTCCCATATCCCTGTTAAAAAGGTCCTCAAGTTCGGGGACAAGGTCAGGAAGCTTGACGGATACTTCCCATCCCCCGGGGGGCGGATCCTCAAAGGAGAGGTCAAGGCGAAGATCCTCACCCGACAGTTCAATGCCTTCCATGACTACTCCCGGGAAAATTCTCTCAACAACTATACGGAGGGTCTGCAGACCCGAGCCGGGATCCCTTGAACGAAGGACCTCTTCCCACACAGCATCCACAGGTCCCTGTATGGTTGGGCGGATCCATTCCGGGACCCCTGCAACTTCCACTGAAGCAAAAGCTGGTGCCGTGAAAAGCAGGGCCACGGCGAAAAAGCCGGCCGCGGCCCTGTGGAGAAACTGGTCATATCTCAAAATAGAGGTCTCCCGACTAGAACATTTCTCCAAAGCTGAAGTGCGTCCGGGTCTCGTAATCCCCAGTGCCAAAATCGAGTCGGATGTTCCCGATCGGTGTCCTGACACGAAAACCGAAACCATATGCACTCTTCAGATCAGAAAAGGCAGAATCTCCCGCCATACCAATGTCATAGAAGCCGACAACAGAAATGGCTTCCTGAACAGGAATACGGATCTCGAAGTTTCCAAGAGCCATTTCATCACCGTAGAATTCGTCATCCCTGTATCCTCTCAGGGTGCTCGCCCCCCCGAGGAAGAACTGCTCCGCCCACGGGAGATCACCCGAAGAGTAACCCACCCTTATTCTGGAGGCGAATATGACCGGGTTCTCTTCTGTACCGATCTCCCTGTCCAGGAATTCCTCGAAAAGATGATATAGAGGCCAGTAGTAACGGGCTTCAAACCAGTATTTAGTGTAATCCCAGTCGCCACCCAAGGAACTGAGCCCCTGTTCAACATTAAGGCTCAAAAAGTCTCCCTTGGGATAACTCAGATAAGGGTCGAGGCGATTGCGGGCAAGGGTACCAGTAACAGAAAAATTCCGGCCATCAAGTTCCTTGCCAGGGGGAAGCGATCCGTCGGTCACATTGATCTCAACTTCGTGCCAGTCAAGAAGAACAAACCAGCTCAAAGTAGGATCGTGGCGGAACTTCTTCCCCGCACCCAGGAAGATCCCCTGTTTGTCCTGATCGTAGGTTGCGTTGTAAACACCAAGGGAATAATCCCTTAGGTCATCCCACTCCCGCCTGTAAACCCCGACTCGCCAGCTGTAATGGTACTCGTCCATGTAGGGTTCTGTATATGTGAGCCAGTACTGCTCTCTGTCGCCTGTCTCAAAGCCGATCTCTACCCTGTGGCCAAGTCCCCTGTAGTTCAGTTCCTCGTACATGGCCCCTCCGGTCCATCCCGATTCGGACCCGTGGCCTATGGTAAGACCCACACGAGCTGTCTTTCCTTCTTCAACTGTGAGAATGATGTTTACCGCTGATGGATCTTCCGTAGGTTCAAGACCAACACTTACATCTTCGAAGAATCCCATCTGGTTCAATTTATTCAGAGAATGTCTCATTACAGTTGCATTAAAAAGATCTCCTGGCTGTAGCTTGAACTCTCTTCTTATGACTTGGGTCTTGGTCTTTTTGTTGCCCTGGATAACAATATCTCCAATTTTGGGCTCGAGAATACGTACATCAACTATGCCATCCCGGATACCCACATCCTCAACCCGAACAAGAACGTAGCCTGCCTTTTCGTACTTCTCTCCTATCCTCTGGAGGTCGTGCCTGAAGAAGACCCGGTTGAAGACCGATCCCGGGCGCGTAAAGACAACCTCCATCAGTTCTTCGGCTGAAAAGACCGTATTGCCCGTGAACAGTATGTCCTGTACGATGGGGTTCTCCTGGACCCTGAACTCGACGAAGACCCCGCCGAACTGCTCTACCACACCGACATCAACGTAGGAGAAGAAGCCAAGACCGTAGATCGTGTCAATATCCTGCTGGATCTGTTCGGAACTCAACTGGTCCCCGGCCTTTGTGCCGACCACACCGAGGATATGTTCGGAAACAACCTCCTGGTTCCCGGTAACGTCGACGCCGACGACGACCGGCTGAACGGCCGAAAATGATACGCCGGCCGTAATAAGAACGAACGCTACGGCGACAGCCGTGGACCATAACCGTTTCACTCGAACAGCACCCCTTTCCCTGAACTGGTCTCTCCCGAGGGGCAGTGACCCCACGGCTCAATTTCTCTTCGGTCGTATCACCCCATGGAATTATAAACTATTATTCGGGACTTCGGATAATTATTCCTTCACCCCTTAAGGCTCTCTGTCCTATCTCGATGAGGGTCAGGATCTCGTCAAGGGCTACGGCAGGGGCACCGTTCTCCTCCCTTGCGATCTGGGGCGCCACTCTCTCCATTGCAGGAGGTCCCAACCGCGGTTCTGTCTCCGGCGGAGACGTCTGATGGGGGATATCCCGTGCCAGGTTCATTTCACTCAGACTCGTTCTCAGTGCTGAAAGAACGCCCTGTTCGTCGGCGGTGACCCACTCCAGGTGCAGCTGCCTGGTGTCGGCAACCCCGAGAGGTGCGTATCCTCCCGTGGATATGGGAATGGCGGCCATCATGATGACCAGGATCGCCACGGCCATGGACCTGAAGGAGAGTCCAACCATACGTACCACCGGGTACTGGTTACCCGCCCCGGAGGCTCTCTCCCAGATCTCCTCGCTGGCCGACTCGAGTTCTGCCCTGGCACACTCGACTTCGGCCAGGGCGGAGTCCCATTTTCCGCTCTTGCAGGCTACAATGCACCTGTCGATCCATCGATGCACGCGTTTCAGGTTCTTCTCCATCTCTTATCTGCCTCCGAGACCGCACTGGCAATATGCCCCCGAAAAGGGACTATGCCCCGAAAAGGGACTATGCCCCGAAAAGGGACTATGCCCCGAAAAGGGACTATGCCCCGAAAAGGGACTATGCCCCGAAAAGGGACTATGCCCCGAAAAGGGACTATGCCCCGAAAAGGGACTATGCCCCGAAAAGGGACTATGCCCCGAAAAGGGACTATGCCCCGAAAAGGGACTATGCCCCGAAAAGGGACTATGCCCCGAAAAGGGACTATGCCCTTTTATTATCACAGTATCAGGGCCGATCAGTGGCATCCTCCAGTTCAAGCCAGGCCTTCAGTTTTGCCATCGCCTGGCGCTGGATCCTGTAGACGTTGCTTACATCCATACCTATGCTTTCAGCGTAATCTCTCGCCTTGCAACCCTCAAGCACAAGGGCCCTGACGACCTCTCCCTCCCGGGCGGAGAGCGCTTCAATGCCATCGTCAAGACATATCTTCCAGTCCAGGCAGTCCACATCGAAGGGATCAGGGATCAGGACCTCGGAGTCGTCAACAGGGCATGGGGCACGGGACTCCACTCGCTGAAGGAAATTGGTCATCTGTCCCTTGATCCTGTAGAAACCGTAGGTGACGAACCGGATGTTCCGGGAGGGTTCGAACCTGTCAACAGCCTTTATAAGGGCAAGCATACCCTCCTGGACAAGATCCTGGTAGCGCTGGGGGGTAACCCGGAATTTGCGGGCGATCCAGAAGACGAGAGGGCGGTAGGCCAGTATCAGCTTTTCGCGGGCTTCTTCGTCGCCTTCCCCGCAAAGGCCCCACAAAGCGGCCTCTTCCTCCCTGGAAAGGAATTCCCTTTTAGGGTTGTCCTGTCCATCGTCCTTCATCGGCTACCTCCCCGGACTCTACTGGACCCTTTATACCACGACGGGAAGGCATTTGACCACTACAGCAAGGGAAATCTGACGGCAAGGTCAGGTCCCACGCGGGTATGGATGGCATCGTTGACGTAACGTAGGGTCGTACGGTCCGGCGTCATGTCCACTGCGGTAATGGAACAGTTGTCCATCCTGAACTTCCAGGCCGATGTGGAGGGGATGCCTGCCAGAAAGGACAGAGCGGCACGGATCGTACCCCCGTGACAGACCACGAGAAGAGTGTCCCCGTTGCGGGAAAGGATCTCCTCTAGCCCCCGTCCCACTCTGGAAACGAGATCGGAGAACGACTCTCCTCCCGGCGGGACCGTTGAGGACGGGTCATCACGCCATGAAGAGTAAAGAACCGGGTAGATCTCCTGGACTTCGTCGATCCTCAGACCCTCCCAACGCCCGAAGGACATCTCCGAGAATTCCTCGATATTTGTGACCTCTCCGGTATTTTCGTTCATCCCCGCGACAACTGAGGCTGTCTGGCGCGCCCTCGCAAGGGGGCTGGAATATATCCTGTCCAGGGGGGTCTTTGCCAGTCGGAGAGCAAGCAGGTCTGCCTGGGCCAACCCTCTCTCCCCCAGCGGGACATCGGTCCGGCCCTGGAAGCGGAAGGCGCTGTTCCACTCGGTCTCACCATGTCTTGCAAGGAGGAGCCTTCTTTTCCTCGTTTCCATCTGCCACCTCCGGAACGTTTTTCTATGAAAAAAGCCACCCGCAGGGGTGGCCTCTATGACGAATGGAGCCGGCGGGCAGACTTGAACTGCCGACCTGCGCATTACGAGTGCGCTGCTCTGCCAACTGAGCTACGCCGGCAAGTAAATGGCGGTCCCAACGGGATTCGAACCCGTGTCGCAGCCTTGAAAGGGCTGTGTCCTGGGCCACTAGACGATGGGACCGCATGGAAACCTTACGTGGTGGGCCGTACAGGGATCGAACCTGTGACACCCGGATTAAAAGTCCGGTGCTCTGCCAACTGAGCTAACGGCCCATAACAAGCGCTGAAAAACTATACAGTGCCCCCGAGACCGTGTCAAGGGTAGGCGCAAGGGCCGAACGGAAGATCAAAAGGCGTTAACGGTGAGCGGTAAACGGGAAAACCGCAGATCTATAATCCTGAACCGAAAAGCAAATAACGGATCAGGCACAAAAGATCCAGGTAACCCAGAACCAGATACTTTCGTCGCAAAAGCTCCTCAGTATGACATTCCTGAGGGTCCTAAGCCTGGGTGTCACTATTTGCGATCCATGGACCCTTCCGTTCACCGTTTACGCTTTTCAGGTTTACGCCCTTTACCTGTCTTACAATGCAAACCTCGCCGGGTAGGAGGCAAGTTTCTTGCGGAATACCTCCAGTGTCTCCATGCCCCTCTCGATCTGCAGCGCAACCTGTTTGAACGAGGTCCCGCCCTGTGTGTTCCTCCTTGAGACGGAGCTCTCGATGTTCAGGATCGCCATCAGGTCGTCGCCCGCAGAGGGGACAAGCTCCTTCCACTCCCCCGCTGAAAGGCTCAGAAACGTCCTCTTCCGGTCAAGGCACCACTTGACCACTCCTCCTACCTGCTCGTGGGCGAGCCTGAAGGGGACGCCCCTCATGACAAGATACTCGGCCACGTCCGTCGCCAGGGCGAAGCCGTCCTCAAAGGCCTTGACCGCCCTCTCCTGATCCACCTCTATGCGGGCTATCAGCTGGGGGAGAACGTCGAGGACATCCCTGGCTATCTGCACCGATGACCAGAGAGCTCTCTTGTCCTCCTGCATGTCCCTGTTGTAGGTCATGGGAAGCCCCTTGATAATGGTGAGAAGGTCCACCATGTCGCCGATGACCCTCCCCGTCCGCCCCCGCACCAGTTCAAGCACGTCGGGGTTCTTCTTCTGGGGCATCATGCTGGACCCTGTGCAGAAGGCATCGGGAAGGATCACCCACCCGAACTCCCGGCTGTTGTAAATGACCATGTCCTCCGCCATCCTGCTTGCATGGATCATCAGGACCGTCATTGCGTACTGGCAGTCAAGGAGGTGGTCCCTGTGAGCCACGGAGTCCATGCTGTTGTCGCTGGTCCTGTCGAATCCGAGCATGACGCTGGTGAACCCCCGGTCGAGGGGGAGCGTTGACCCTGCCAGGGCCCCGCTGCCCAGGGGACATTCGTTGACCGACTCGAGGGCGAACAGAACCCTGCGGAAATCCCTGGCGAGAGCCCAGAAGTGAGCCAGCCAGTAGTGTCCCATGCTTACGGGCTGAGCCTGCTGAAGGTGTGTGTAGCCCGGGATTATGATGTGCCTGTGGGCTGTGGCCCTGTCCAGCAGAGCGTCAAGCAGGGTAATAAGGGCGTCGCCCACGGAGTACATCTCTTTCCTCAGGTAGAGCCTGACCGCCGTGGCCGACTGGTCGTTGCGGCTCCTCCCGGTGTGCAGCTTGGCTCCGAGAGGGCCGATCAGCTCCGTGAGCCTCGCCTCTATGTTCATGTGGACGTCTTCCATCGACTCCAGGGGCTTGAGATGGCCCTCCTGGATCTCCTGCAGTACCTGTCTAAGGCCGTCCTCAATAACTGCGGCCTCCCGCTGTTCAAGCAGACCGACGTGTTCAAGCATTCTCACGTGGGCGATGCTCCCGTAAACATCATAAGGGGCAAGCCGCCAGTCCAGGTCGAGCGACTGGGTGAAGTGCTGGACTATCTCTGCCGTGTCTTCCCTGAATCGTCCGTGCCACATGAAGATCTACCTCCCGGTCCCTTTACGGCATCCTGACTGAGAGGGCCTCAGATCCCCTCTCTGCCGCCATATCATTGCAAAGCGCCCACAGAAGGTCCGTCTCGCTGTGGGTATATTCATCAACCCCCATAAGCCCCAGAAGGGCTCTTGCCACCGAAAGCCCCGTCACGATGATGTCGGCCCTCCCCTTTTCAAGGCCCGTTATCATCGCCCTTTCCTCAAGGGGTGTCGCCGAGATCCTCCGAACCAGTTCATCCAGGTCACCGGACCTCACCTTCCGTCCGTGAAGCCGGGAGGGGCGGTAATCATCCACGCGGACCATCTCCAACATCATTACCGCTGCCGAAGAAGTGCCACCCACCCCCACAAGATTACCCGGGCCGCCTTCTAGACTTTTCCCGATGACACTCCTGACCTCTTCCATTACTGCCTCGGGTTCCTCACCAAAAAGGGCGGTCATTCTTACGGCCCCCAAGGGGAAAGAGAAGGACCTGTGGGGGGTCCCGATATCCAGGCTTCCCCCGCCGAGGTCAAAGACCCATCCCGCCCCGGGGATCCCCAGAGAGGCCCCTTTCCTGCCGAGCCGGGCCTCCTCTTCGGGATCCAGCACCCTGGGAGTTAGCCCCGTCAGTGACTCCATCCTGGCGACCACTTCGCCGGAGTTGATGGCACTCCTCAGGCTTTCTGTCGCACAGAAAGATATATGCCCACCGGTGACGCCGGAACGTTCGAGGAGCTGAAAGGCCTTCCCGACGGCCTCCAGGGTCCTTTCAAGGGCCTTTCCTCCGACGGCGTACTCTCCTTCCCGGATGCCCTCGGTCACTCTTGATATCCATACCCCCGAGGCAACGTACTCCAGCACCCCTCCCGATACCGAAACGGCAAGACACCGGACGGAGTTGGAACCCAGATCGACGGCACCGAACCTTAGCCTGTCGTGCATGGCCACTCCAGGGGGTCATCACACTCCTGCACCCCGATCCTTTCGCAGAGCCAATCCTCCCCGGGGTGCCACCCCATCCCTATCATGGAGGCAGCCTGCAGGTGAAGGCATTTTACCGAAACGTCCCCGCCTGACCTGATGCCCCCTACGCCTGTAGCGGTAAGGGATAGCCAGGCCGGGGGATCTTCCTCCATTATCTCCCGGGACCTTTCTGGACCCAGAAGAAAAACCCTGAAAAGCACGTACTGAAGATTGAAGATCCTCCAGTCCCGGGTCCTGTCACGTTCTATCCGACGACCCAGCTCCCTTACCCCTCCGGCCGACTCGATCCTGTCGACTTTCCTTGAGAGGCATGGGCAGCTCAGCCAGAAGACCGTGGGGAAGGGGTGCCCCTTTCTCAAAGGATCGCATACCGTCACCTGTGGGAAGCCGTACCTGCACCTTCGGGAAACGCCGCGTACCAGGCGGGCATCAAATTTCCTTGAACCGGCCTGCCTCTTCACCGTTTCGAGATCGGCGTTCAGGGGTATCTCAAAAAAAACAGGGGGCAACAAGCCCCCTGCAGCAGGCAGATCCTGCTCCTGTCCTATTTCTTTCCCCGAGGTTTTCCCCCGGAGCCTTCCTTGTTCTTCCTGTTCAGATCGGATAATTTCTGATCGCTCGCCTTCAGGAATGAAGCCAGTTTCTTCTCAAAATCGTCTCCCGCCGACGATGGCGCGCCTCGCGGCTGCCTCGGTCTCTCTACGCGGGCCTGGAGCTGTTTCAGGGAGAGGTCGATACGGCCTCTTTCATCGATCTTGATGACCTTGGCCTCTACCTCCTGCTGCAGCTGCAGGATATCCTCTACCTTCTTGACATACTCGTAGGCAAGCTCCGAGATATGGATCATTGCCTTCTGCCCCGTCGAAAGCCTGACGAAGGCCCCGTATGGCAGGATCTGTTCCACAGTACCCTTTACGATGTCTCCGACCTTAACCTCCGTCGTTTGGGAGCCCTTTTCCTGGACCATCAACCAGTTTTCCCCTCCGTATAGATTTGAGAGATGATCTATAAAAACACCGGCCCGTACAGATCCGGTTCACGCCGACAAGTATATCATTATGTCAAGGACAGGGTACAACTCCTGTCATCTTCCGTAACGGCGTAACAAAGATCAGTGTCCGGTAACCCCAAGGTCCTCCAGGAATAGGGGGCTCAGGACCTTTATGAAAGTGCCCTTCATGCCAAGGCTCCGGCTTTCGATTATACCCGCGCTCTCGAGCTTTCTCAGGGCGTTCACGATGACGCTCCGGGTCACCCCCACCCTGTCTGCAACACGGCTGGCTACTACGATCCCTTCCGATCCTCCCAGCTCCCTGATCATGTGCCTGACGGACTCCACCTCCGAGTAGGACAGGGCCCTCATGGCCATCTGGACGATCAGGCGCTCCCTGGCCCTGTCCTCTATGCTCCTGGCCCTGGAATGGAGTATCTCCAGACCTACCACCGTGGCCAGATATTCACCGAGCACAAGGTCCCTGTTATCGAAGGGATGACCGAACCGGGCCAGGATAAGTGTACCCAGGCGCTCCCCCGCGCCGTGGATAGGAACATATACGACGTGCTTGTTGGAATAGGTACAGGGCTCGTCGGAGTAGGCGCAGAGTCCGTGGTCGGTGTGGTTCAGCTCCGATTCGTGGTACTGGTTCACCTTTTCGGTGTACCCTTCAGGCATGGCCCCCTTCTCAAGTAGCTCAGACATGATGGGGCAGTTGTACTCGCTGATCCAGGAGTAGCCCAGGATCCCGCCCTCCCGGTCGATCATGTAGACGTTGGCCGCCGACAGTTCGCAGAGAAGCCTGGCGAGCCTCTGGTAGTCCGGTGTACCCGGATCCCTGCGACTCTGCAGGACCCTGTTGACGGCACGGGTCTTCTCAAGGAGGTCCTGCATTGCCGAAGGATCGGCTATCTTGGCCCTTGATTCGATCAGTTCTTTCGGTGTGTTCATCGTCACAGAGATCCCTCCCGATGTTCTCAGGCGCTGATCGGGCAGCGCCCAACTATAACAGGTATTTCCTTACATCCGTATCGGCTACCAGCCTCTCAAGCCGTTCCCTTACAAGTTCGCCATCGATCTCCACGTTCTGCCCGGAGAGGTCCGGGGCCTCGAACTGGATCTCCTCCAGGAGATTCTCCATCATTGTGTGAAGCCGGCGAGCCCCGATGTCCTCGGTCTCGCGGTTCATCCTGGCGGCCAGCGAGGCGATCTCCCTCAGGGCTGTCTCCGAAAAGGAAAGGGTTACCTGCTCCGTCGAAAGCAGCGCCTTGTACTGGTCCACCAGGCTGTGCTCCGGTTCCACGAGTATCCTTGCCAGGTCCCCCTCGGCAAGAGGGTTGAGCTCGACTCTGAGAGGAAGCCTTCCCTGGAGTTCAGGGACGAGATCTGACGGTTTCATCTTGTGGAAGGCACCGGCAGCTATGAAAAGGATGTGGTCGGTCCTCACCGGTCCGTACTTCGTGTTGACCGTACACCCCTCGACGATGGGAAGAAGGTCTCTCTGGACCCCCTCGCGGCTCACGTCGGGTCCTGAGTGACCGCCACCTGCCGAAGCGACCTTGTCGAGTTCGTCAATGAAGACTATACCCTCCTCCTGGGCCTTCTTCAGACCCTCCTGGGCTGCGGCTTCATGATCTACGAGCTTCTCCGCCTCCTCGGCCTCCAGAATGCTCCTGGCCGTTTCGACGGTAACGGTCCGCCTCTTTTTCTTCTTCGGGAATATGCCGCTAAGCATCTCCCCGATGTTCATGCCCATCTCTTCCATACCGGGCCCGCCCATGACGGGGATGCCGAACTGGGCGCTCTCGCTGACCTCGATCTCTATCTCGCGACCCTCTAGCTTGCCCTCGTCGAGCATACGCCCCAACCTCTCCCTGGTGGAGAGACGCTGCCTCTCGGCTCTCTCCTCCTCTTCGGTAGGGATCCTCTCCTCTTTCTGGGGCTGCCCGGAGAAGATATGCATGAAGTCGGATACCTTTTCCTGGACCTTTCTCGGCGGGATAAGGGCATCCAGTATCCTCTCCCTCGCCCTGACAGAAGCCTCCTCACGGACCTCTTCTATCTTCCTCTGCTTCACCATCTGGACAGATCTCTCCACCAGGTCCCGGATCATGGACTCAACATCCCTGCCCACGTAGCCCACTTCGGTGAACTTGGTGGCCTCCACCTTGATGAAGGGTGCGCTCACCAGCTGGGAGAGCCTCCTGGCTATCTCGGTCTTCCCCACCCCCGTGGGTCCGACCATGAGTATGTTCTTCGGAGCTATCTCCCTGGCTATCTCCTCGGGAAGCTCCAGTCGGCGGATCCTGTTCCGCAGGGCAATAGCGACGGCCCTCTTGGCCCTGCCCTGACCCACGATGTAACGGTCAAGGTAGGTAACTATTGCCTTGGGGGTAAGGGCCTCGTTCCTTCCTTCCCTCAATCCTCAAGCACCTCCAGCGTAATCGAATCGTTGGTGTAGATACAGATCCTGGAGGCTATGACGAGTGACCTTCTGGCGATCTCGTCGGCCCTGGCATCTGAGGACTCCAGGAGGGCCCTCGCCGCGGCCAGGGCATATCCTGCACCTGAACCGATGGAACAGGCCTCACCCTCCGGTTCCAGGATATCCCCGGCCCCGGTCAGAAGGAGGGTAGATCTGCTGTCGGCCACGAGCATCATTGCCTCCAGCCTTCTCAGGACTTTGTCGGTCCGCCAGTCCTTGACCAGTTCGGTGGCGGACCTTATCAGGTTGCCCCCGTGTTCGGCCAGTCTCTTCTCGAAGCGTTCCAGCAGGGTCATCGCATCGGCCGTACCCCCCGCGAACCCCGTGAGCACTCGACCGTCGTAGAGGCGCCTGACCTTCCTGGCCCCTTCCTTTATTACCTGGTCCCCAAGGGTGACCTGGCCGTCTCCGGCCATGGCCACAACATTATTCCTCCTGACGCAAAGGATCGTTGTCCCCTTCATCATCCGCATCACCGCTTCCGGCCCTGGGGTGGGCCATGGTATAGCTTTTCCTCAGCTGCTCTACCGTTATCTTCAGATACTTCTGGGTGGTCACAAGGCTTTCGTGTCCCAGCAGCTCCTGGAGGACCCTCAGGTTGGCTCCCCCTTCGAGCATATGGGTCGCAAAGCTGTGCCTCAGAACGTGGGGGGTAACCCCGGAGAGGCCAGCCCTGGCCGCCGCCTTCAGGACGCTCCTGTGAAGAGTTCTTACGGTTATATGCTCCCCCCTGCTGCCGGGGAATACGTAATCCGAGACGACCGGACAGGAATCTCTCCACTCCCTCAGGGCCTTGACGGAGTACCTGCCCATCGGGACCAGCCGCTCCTTCTCACCCTTGCCCATTACCCTGATCCATCTTTCTTCAAGGTCCACCTGGTCCCAGCGAAGGGAGGCCGTCTCTGCGACCCGCAGCCCGGAGCCGTACATTAGCTCCATTGACGCCAGGTCCCTGTGGGCCTCCGGGCCGGAAGGGCCCGTCTCCAGGAGCTTTTGCATATCCTCCCGGGAGATCGCCCTTGGTAGCCTTCCAGGAAGCCTGGGTCCCCGGATCCCCTCAGCGGGGTTCGACGGGATCTCGCGACGCTCCCGGAGGAAACGAAGCCAGCTCCTTATGGCAGAAAGCTTTCTGGCTGCAGAGGAGCGGGCGTAGCCGAAGCCAACCACGTCCCTGAGGAAGCCCCTTATGTGCAGGCTCTGCACCTCTCCGGGGGCGGTGACCCCCAGACCCTCCAGGTAGTCGGCAAACTGGGAGAGGTCCACGGCATAGTTGAGGGTCGTGTGTCCCGAACCTCCCCTGCCGGACCTCATCTCTTCAAGGAAAAGATCGATAGATTCGGAAATAGCGTCCCCGGGCATGTCAATAATTGTAACACTTTGGAGAGGATTAATCATAATCTTCTGAAGATATCTGTATGGTCGGAATTTTTCTCAAAAGAGGTGGTAATTCTTCGATGAACTTCTTCATGGACTCCGAGGACCTGGAAGCATACTTCCCACATCGTTCCGGCCTCTTCTTTATCCTCTGGAGCAACGGAGGAAAGATGCCAAGGTTGGTGTTCATAGGCTGGAAGGACCTGGGCTGGGGATCCGAGAGATGAGCAAGCAGGGAGCCGACGGCGGTCTCCCTTGGCCAGACGGGAAACTCCTGCCCCGAGACCAGGGCTGCTGTGTTCAGGGCAGCCACAAGCCCCATGGCGGTGCTCTCAACATAGCCTTCAACGCCGGTGATCTGACCAGCGAGGAAGATATCGCTTTGAACCTTTAGCCTGAGGAAAGGATCGAGAACCTTGGGAGCATCTACGTAGATGTTCCGGTGCATCACTCCGAGCCTGACGAATTCGGCTCCCGAAAGGGCCGGGATCATCCTGAACACGCTCTCCTGTTCAGGCCACCGGAGGTTGGTCTGGAAACCGACGAGGTTGTAGAGGGTACCCGAGGTGTTCTCCTGACGGAGCTGGACCACCGCCCATGGCTCCTCGCCGGAGATCGGATCACTGAGACCCACAGGCCGGAGAGGACCGAACCGCAGCGTGTCTACCCCCCTGGAGGCTATCACTTCCACGGGGAGACACCCCTCGAAGTAACGGTCGTCCTTTTCGAAGTCGTGCCTGGGAGCCCTCTCGGCAGAGACAAGAGCGGCGTGGAATGCCTCGTACTCCTCCCTGTTCATGGGGCAGTTTATGTAATCGTCACCAAAGCCCCATCGGCCGCCCCGGAAAGCCCTGGTCATGTCTATGGACTCGGCGGTTACCACTGGAGAGACAGCATCGAAGAAGGACAGGAAGTTCTCGCCTACCGTTCGCGAAAGAGATCTGGCCAGGGGATCGCTTGTGAGGGGACCCGTTGCGATAATTGCCGGGCCTTCGGGGATCTCATGGATCTCCTTTCTTTCTACCGCCACAAGGGGGTCTGAAGCGAGGGCACCGGTAATGCATTCCGAGAAGCTGTCCCGGTCCACGGCCAGCGCTTTCCCGGCCGGTACCCGGGACCTTCTGGCACAGTCAAGAATGAGGCTGCCCATCATGTCCAGTTCTGCCTTGAGGATGCCCCCGGGGCTAGTGATCTCAAAGGCTCCCAGGGAGTTGCTGCAAACCAGCTCCGCGAATCCCCCTGTCCTGTGGGCAGGTGTCGTTCTGTGGGGGCGCATCTCGATAAGGGTCACCGGTATGCCCCTCCGGCACAGCTGCCAGGCAGCCTCTGAACCTGCCAGGCCAGCCCCGACTACGGTTATCCTTCTAATCCCGGGATCTTTCTTCATCGGCCGGACCCTCCACTGAACCACAGGAGGAGCAGACCTTCCCCCCGGACCTTCCCTTGACAACCAAGGGGCCGCCGCAAGAGGAACACTTCTCGCCGGTGGGCTGGTACCACGAAACGAAGTCGCACTCGGGGTAACGGGAGCACCCGTAAAAGGGCTTCCCTCCCTTGCCCCGCCTCTTGACGACCTCACCCTTGCCGCACTTGGGACAGGCGACGCCGGTGGTCTTGAGTATGGGGCGGGTGTAACGGCACTTCTTTTCCGGGTCGGAGTAGCCGGCACAACCTATGAAATCCCCGAACCTTCCCGTCTTTATCACCAGCGGTGAACCACACAGGGGGCAGTCCTCCCCGATCGGTTCCGGGGGCGGGGGCGGGACCTTCTGGGCCTCAGCCTCGGCCTTTTCGAGTGATGCGGAGAAGTCCTTCCAGAATTCGCGGACCACGTCCCTCCACTGCCTTCCATCCTCTTCGATCTCGTCCAGTTCGCTCTCCATCCCGGCAGTGAAGGCGAGGTCCACAATGCCTGGAAAGTGGGCCTCCAGGAATGTGTCCACTATAGTTCCTAGCGGGGTAGGAGCAAGGCGTTTCTCTTCATTCCTGAGGACATATTTCCTGTCGTACAGGGTCTGGACGATGGTCGCGTAGGTGGAGGGGCGCCCTATGCCGTCGTCCTCAAGGGCCTTGATAAGCCCGGCATCGGTGAATCTCGACGGAGGCCTGGTGAAGCGTTGCTCCCTTGATATGTCCTTGACTTCGAGGGGCTCGCCTTCTGTAGCCGGCTCTATGACCTCGTCCTTCATCTCCAGAGGCCAGAGGATCCCCCATCCATCGAAGATCACACTGGCACCGGACTGTCTCATCCCCACTCTGCCGCTGGCGGCCTCCACGGTGCTCCTGGCAATTCTCGCAGGGCTCATCTGGCTGGATAAGAAACGGCGCCATATCAGGTCGTACAGCCGAAACTGGTCTGGCGTAAGGTACTCCTTCACAGAATCCGGGGTAAGGGACACATCGGTCGGCCTGATGGCCTCGTGAGCGTCCTGGGAGCGACCCTTGCTCTCGTAGACCTGGACCGACGAGGGCTGATATTCCATGCCGAAGTTGTCCTTGATGTAGCTCCTGGCCGAATCTACGGCTTCGGGGGATATCCTCAGGCTGTCGGTCCTCATGTAGGTGATCAGGCCCGTAGCCCCGCGGCCGGGGATATTCACGCCCTCGTAGAGCCCCTGGGCGGTGGACATGGTCCTCCTGGGCGCGAAGGACAGCCTCCTGGCCGCCTCCTGCTGAAGCGTACTGGTCTTGAAGGGAGCCAGGGGTTTCCGGACACCCTCCTTCTGGGTAAAGGAGACCACCTTCAAGGGGTTGGAGTGGATCTCTTTCTCGATCTCTACGGAGGACGTCTCATCCTTGATCAGGAGGGTCCGGCCATCCTTTATCAGTGATTTGCCGTCAAGCCTGTCGACCCTCAGCGAGTAGTTCCTGCTCCCCTCGGCTTCGGCGGCCACCGTTACCTGCCAGTACTCCTGGGGCACGAAGGATTCGATCTCCCTCTCCCTGTCGCAGATTATCTTCAGGGCTGCCGACTGTACCCTCCCGGCGGAGAGCCCCCTCTTGATCTTGTTCCACAGCAGCGGGCTCAGTTTGTAGCCAACGAGCCTGTCCAGGATCCGCCTCGCCTGCTGGGCGTCGACCTTTTTCATGTCCACGGTGGAGACCTTTTCAAAGGCCTCCCTTACCCCCTTCTGGGTGATCTCGTACATCCTCACCCGGCAGAGGGAGGTGGGGTCGATCCCGAGGATACCAGAGAGGTGCCAGGCAATGGCTTCTCCCTCCCTGTCAGGGTCGGAAGCGATTAGCACCCTTCCGCTCACCGAGGCCCTTTCCCTGAGGTTTCGGGCTATATCGCCCTTTCCCCTTACAAGAATGTATTCTGGTTCGAAGCCGTTCTCGATATCGATGGCCAGCCTGCTCTTTGGAAGGTCGCGAATATGCCCCACACTGGACTGGATATCGTATTCCCTGCCCAGGATCTTGCTCAGCGTCCTGGCCTTGGATGGCGATTCAACGATAACCAGGGTCCTGCCTGCTTTTTTCCCGGACTGGGAAGCCTTTTTCACAGGCTTCGACCTGGTTCTGGACTTTGTGGTCCTTCTGGAGGGAGCGGTCCCGGTCTTCTTTGCCATCAGATCTCCACCCTTCAGCAAAGAGGAAGTTCCTTCAGTCCTGCCGTCTGTCTTTCGCAGATGGACTGCAGGAGGGCCTCAAAAAGGTCAGCGTTGACAGGACAGTCGCCTATAAGGCTCAGGCGGACCGCCTCTGTCAGGGCGTTCTCTATTACCTCTCTCGAGAGGGTTTCATCTGCACAGACCCGGTAGACAAGAGCCAGGGCATCATCGGTGAGGAATCGGCTCTCGCCCTCGGGGATGAATCTTACGGACATTATCTCTCCTCCTGTTCCCATCTGTGGCCCGTCAGCCTCTTCCCTGGGTCCTCTTGCTCCACCTGCCGGGACCACCAGGGGCGACGAGGCCGTATGCCGAGAGTACCCCAAGGCCCCTTAGCACGACAGCGGCGCTCATTTTACCTTCCGCCGAGATGTTGTCAACCGTCATTTCACCGTGATCGGCCAGGATCCGAAGAACCTCTGCCTCCTCCGGAGTGAGGACAGGACCTGCCGTATCCTCCCGACGCCCACCTGTGGGGAAGAGCGCCCCTTGTCTTCCCGAGACCAGTGCCGCGAAGACCCGGATATCCACCAGAGGCATAGCCCCGTCCGATATGAGGGCGTTCGACCCTTTGCAGACGCCGTCGGTGATACGACCAGGCACAGCCCATACCTCCCTGCCTGCTTCGAGTGCAAGCCTGGCGGTCAGGACCGCGCCGCTCTTCTCAGGGGCTTCGACGACCACGCACCTGGAGCACAGGCCGGCTATCAGCCTGTTGCGCCTGGGGAAGTTCCATGGCCTTGGAGGCGTCCCGAGGGGAAACTCCGTCAGAAGACAGCCCTCTTCTCTTATCTCCCTGAACAGAGCCGAGTGGGAGGCGGGATAGGAGATATCCGCTCCTGTTCCTGTCACAGCGACGGTCCTGCCGCCGGAAGACATGCACCCCCTGTGCGCGGCGGCATCGATCCCCCTGGCCCCCCCGCTTACTACTGCAACGCCGACATCGACCAGGACGGAAGCCAGGTCCGATGCGCAGTTCGAGCCGTAGGAGGTACACCTCCTGGTACCTACGACCGCCACTCTTTCCCCACTGGGTAGCCCCGAACCGCTTTCGTATAGCACCAGAGGCGGATCGATCATGTCAGCCAGCATGGACGGGTAGCCGGGATCACCGGAAAAGATCAGCCTGACACCCATACTTTCGCAACTCTCGACCTCCCTGTCGTACCACCCCGACGATAGCAGACCCAGAAACTCCTTTCGGGCAGATTCCTTCATCCCAAGTCTGTCCATGGCCGCGCCAGACCCGGAGGCAAGATCCTCCCAGGATATCCTCCGGCTCTCGATGATCGTCAAGATCCTTGCATCGAAACACCCGCAGGCGTTCAGCATGAGCATCGCCCTCTTTACCGGTCCCAGGGCAGGTCACCTCCTTCCCTGAAGGCCAGGGCCTCGGCCAGGTGGACCGTCGAAAGATTTTCTTCGCCAGCCAGGTCGGCTATAGTCCTGGCCACCTTGAGGACCCTGCTGATCCCCCTTCCGGAGAGGCGGATCCTTCCCGCCACATCCTTCAGAAAACGCCTCCCGTCGAGGTCAAGCCTTACCTGTTTCCTGAGAGCCTTTTCAGGCAACTCGGCGTTGCACTGGTATCCCAGGTTCTTCCACCGATCCCACTGGACCTCCCTCGCTCGCAGGACCCTCTCCCTCACCCGGGTGCTGCTCTCTCCCCCCTGCCCCTCGGCCTGTACAAGCTCGTCGGGCGTAAGCCTCGGAACGGTTACGCAGAGATCGATCCTGTCAAGTATGGGTCCTGACATCTTGCGACGGTAACGGTCCACGGCAGAAGGAGAACACCGGCACGGCTCGACGGGATCCCCCAGGAAGCCGCATGGGCATGGATTGCATGCGGCCACAAACAGCACCCTGGCGGGATAGGTCACACTCCCGCTGGCCCTGCTCACGGAGATGAAGCCGTCCTCCAGGGGCTGCCTCAGGGACTCGAGCAGGTCTCTCCTGAACTCGGTGAACTCGTCGAGGAACAGGACTCCCCTGTGAGCCAGGCTAACCTCCCCGGGTCGCAGGTTCGTCCCACCTCCGCAGACCGAAATGGTACTGGAGGTGTGGTGAATTGCCCTGAAGGGACGGCGACGGGAGCTGTCAAGGGGAAGCCCGACGGTACTTCTCACCAGGAGCACTTCCATCATCTCTTCATCGGAGAGCGGGGGGAGTATGTCCTTAAGGGCCCTTGCAAGAAGGGTCTTGCCTGAGCCAGGAGAGCCAGTGAGAAGAACATTATGGTGGCCTGCCGCGGCTATCTCCAGAGCCCTCTTGGCAGCAACCTGCCCCTTGATGTCTGAAAAGTCGGGGTCCGGCTTGGGGTCGCCGGTAGCCTCCTCAGCCTGCTCAATGACCTTGAGCTGGCTTTGCCCCCTGAGGTGAGCGAAGAGTTCACGGATATGCCCGACCTGCCAGGCCCTGACCCCCTTTACCAGGGAGACCTCCCGGGCGTTGCCCTCGGGGACGAAGAGCGGGAACCCCAGATCTCTTGCCAGAAGTGCCGCCGGAACCGCTCCCCTGACCCTTCTGACCCTGCCGTCCAGTGCGAGCTCACCCATGAAAAGAGTGGGCCCGGGCACCCTGATCTCCCCCTTGGCGTGAGCAATTCCTACGGCTATGGGGAGGTCCAGGAGTGCACCCTCCTTGGGGCTGTCGGCCGGCGCCAGGTTGACGGCCACCCTCCCCTTTACTGAGACCCCCAAAGATCTCAGCGCAGCCCTCACCCTCTCGCGAGCCTCCTTCACGGAGGCATCAGGAAGCCCCACCACCGCGATCACAAAGAGTCCCCCCGTTATCTCCACTTCAACTTCGACCTTCAGGGCCTTTATACCCTGTAGGGTGACGCCGTGAACGACGTTCATGGCTCAATTATCCCCACAGTGATATCCCGGAAGACCTCCAGCTTCGGACTACCATCGGACCCCACGGTTATGGCTGCTATGTCTATCCTCCACGGGCCTTCCCATCCGACGGATTCCATGTAGGTTCTCCCGGTCCTGACCAGCTTCCGTATCTTCGAAGGGCCGACGGTAGCTTCAGGGGGGACCATCCTGCCCAGGGTCCTTGTCCGGACCTCCACCACGACCATCTCCCCGCCCTCTTCGGCCACAATGTCCAGTTCACCCATCTTCATACGGACGTTGGTGTCGATCAGCCTGTAGCCAAGCTTCAACAGCTCCCTGGCCGCCATGGCCTCCCCGGCGGCTCCAAGATCGATATGTTTTGCCATTTCCTTCTCCCTTTCGGTTTCCGGATATTCCCGTTCCAGGTGAACGGAGGAATGAATGGAACCCTTTAATCTGCTAGGTCCAGCCCCTGACCTGGAAGCTGGTCCTGTGTATCCTGCTTGGACCCTCCCGGCGGAGGGCCTCAACGTGCTCCCGGGAGGCGTAGCCCTTGTGGCGGCGGAACCCGTAGCATGGGAAAATGCTGTCCAGGGAACACATGGCCCTGTCCCTCAGTACCTTTGCCACCACCGAAGCTGCTGCCACTGCCGGCACCATGCCGTCGGCGCCGGGGAGCGCCCTCTGCGGGACACCAAGCCCCGGAATGGGAGTGCTACCGTCGACCACAACCAGGCCCGGCTCTCTCGGAAGCATTGTTACGCTTCTGTTCATCGCCCACAGCGTAGCCTGCAGTATGTTGTCCCTGTCTATCCTTCCAGGTGAGGCCGCCTGGGCTCGCCAGGCGACGCCCATTCTCTTCATCTCTTTGAAAATAGCCTCTCTTGAGGAGGAAGAAAGTCTCTTTGAATCCTTCAGGCCCATTGAGAGGAGGCGGGCCGTTTCGCCCCTGTCAAGGATCACGGCAGCCGCCACGACAGGGCCTGCAAGGGGTCCTCTCCCAGCTTCATCAACCCCCGCCACTATCACGGTTCGTCCTCCCAGGGGCGCCTGTCGCCGGGCTCTTCCAGGGTGAACCTTCCGATCCTTCCCGTGGAGAAGGCCTCGATGAACCTCTTCCCGGCAAGATCCATATTCACCTCGCCCCCCTTTACAAGGCATCCCAGCCTTACCCCTATCCTCCGCAAAGTGTCGGAGGGGGTTTCGTCCAGTCTTTCCATCTCCCACGAGGATAGGGTCCTCTCAAGCATGGACGACCCACCCAGGAAACGGACCAGTCCCTCGGCAAGGTCCTCGTAGCCTCCTATCACATCGCTCCTGCTGCTGCCGAGCCAGGCCAGCCTACGGTGTACCTCCCTGTGGGATCTCGGGTCCACTATTCCTGGAGAGTCGACCACCAGGAATCCCTTCCCCTTGTACCATGAGACTCCCCTGGTGATCCCCGGGATACCCCCGACCGGTGCCGTGTTCTTGCCTATAATGCCGTTTAGGAGCTGGGACTTGCCAACGTTGGGAATGCCTATTACGGCCAGCCTAAGCTCCCTGTGAGAGGGCCTGAGCCGGGCCGCCGTCCTGAGCAGGGGCTCCAGGTTCCCCTTCCTCAGATCCAGGGCCCAGGCCTTTCCCCCCTGGTCTCGAAAAAAGGAAAGCCACCTGGCGGTGGCTTCTTCGACGGCCAGGTCCTTTTTCGAAAGAACTATCCAGACCGGCCTGAACCTGGCCACCTGTTCGCTGAAGGGGGACCCTGTCAGGGCGGGAGCCCTGGCATCGCGAACCTCTACCAGAAGATCCAGTTTCTCCGAGAGCTCCCTGAGTTTCCTCAGGCCCCGGGCCATGTGACCCGGGTACCATACGGTCCTGGTCATTCCTTGTAGAGCCCTCCAACCCTTGGTATGGGCCAGTAGCGAATAAAGGCAGGGCCCTTGATGTTGGCCTCGGGCACGAAACCCCAGAAACGGCTGTCCTGGGAGTTGGGTCTGTTGTCCCCCAGCATGAAGTAGTTCCCCTCGGGGACCTCAAGGGGGCCGAAGCTTAGGCTGTCACGGTTCTTCACATAGGGCTCCTGGAGGGGTTCGCCGTCTATCATCACCGTTCCTTCAACGATCTCCACCGTCTCCCCGGGGAGACCGATGAGCCTCTTGACGAAATCCCTCTTCGGATCCAGGGGATACTTGAAGACGATTATCTGACCCCGCTTGGGCTCGGCGAAGGAATACCAGAACTTGGCCACCAACACCCTGTCACGGGGAAGAAGGGTCGGTATCATCGAGCCGCTAGGGATCCAGAAAGCCTGTATGACCAGAGCCCTCAGCACCAGCGCAAGGACCAGAGCCCACAGAACAGTCTCTATTGTCTCTCTCCACCAGGGTTTAACCGCCACCATCAAGCCCTCCAAACTATCAGATCCTCGCCGGTCTTCAGGGGAACTCCGTAAGTCTTACCGAGCAGTAGCCCGACACGGCTATTTCGGCGATCTTCTTCTTCGATCTCCCAGGAGTGTAGACATACAGCGTGAAGGCCGGTGTCATTGTATGCCACGCTGGAGTATAGCACCTATCCTGAGTGGAGGTCGACTTGAAGTAAACAAGACACCTCCCGTTAGTCTGATATCTCTCATATTCGGGCGGGTCGAACCACAGGATCAGAAACTCCTGCCGGAAACCTGAAAGATATTTGACGTTAAAAGCCCTGCGGTGCAGGCAGGCCTTCTGAAGGGTCCTCTCGATCCATCTTGCCATATTCCTTGCTTCGGCCCTGGCGGCAAGTTCACTCCCAGCCCTCTGTGAGATCAGTCCCGTTACTATCGGGGAGACGGTAAAGGAGATCGCTATTACGATGGAGAGTACTACGGCTGTCTCGACCAGGGTGTAGGCTTTTCTTGCCCTCGGGGCCCGGTAAGCGGGGAGCCCATTCCCGGCTCCCCGCTTCGATCCTGTTATTCTGTCATCTACTGGCTCCCGCATGACCCAGATCCACCGCTTTTACGTTATCTTCGACGAATTTCGCGGGCGCCAGCACCCTAACTGCCTCGCGCACCTCTTCAATGGTCACGTTCCCCACTCCTGCGCCGCACATGGCCCCGAGGATAAGGACGTTGAGGAAGAGGAAACGGCCTCCCATTTCCCTTTTCAGGATGTCATACCCCATCACCGTGTGAACCTTGACGCCCCGATCGGACATCCACTTCCTGAGCGAAGGGTTCTCGATGAAGGCGGGTTCGTGAGTGTTTATTATGGCGTGCCCGCCCTGCTTCAGGAAATGCAGGTTCCTGACGGCCTCGTTCTGGTCGAAAGCAAGGAGCACATCAGCCTCCTTCGCCTTCACCATGGGGCTGCTGTAATCCCCTACCTTGAAGTGGCTTATGACCGACCCTCCACGCTGGGCCATGCCGTGGACCTCGCTTCCGACGACCCTTTCACCCCTGGAGAGGGCAATATGACCAAGGACACGGCTGGAAAAGAGTATCCCCTGTCCTCCGATCCCAACTATCACGTACTGCATGGCTAGGCTTCCTCCCCTTCTGTCGCGAGGATGGCCCCGTGGGGGCAGACATTAATGCAGACTCCGCACTTCACGCAGAACCTTTCGTCAATGTATGCCTTTTTGGACTTTTCGTCGAAGACAAGTCCGGGGCAGTTGAAAAAGTTGATGCAGAACTTGCATCCTATGCACTTCTCGGGATCCACCGTTACGGGTATCACGGCCTGCTTCTGCCTGAGGAGCATGCAGGGGTGTCTGAAGATAACCACCGCCGGTTCCTCGTGGGTCCTGGCGTAATCCCAGGCCTCCTTGACAAGGGTCCGGGAGGTGGAGATGTCGTAGGCTTCGGTGGTCTTGACCCAGTTGACGCCACATCCCTTCACTGCGCTCTCCAGGTCGACCCTTCTGCCGGTCTCGCCCTTCCTCAGTTTGTCGCCGATACCGGGGTGTGACTGTCCCCCCGTCATGGCAGTAAGGCTATTGTCCAGTATGGCCAGGACAAAGACGTGCTTGTTGTAGACAGCGCTGGCAAGGCCGGGGAGACCCATGTGGAAGAAGGTGGAGTCACCGATGGTGGCAACAATGGGCTGCTCCTTGCCGTCGGCCTTGTAGGCCATAAAGAGCCCCGAGGCCTGTGTTATCGAAGCGCCCATGTCGACAACGGCATCGACCATGCCCTGGTTTACACCGAGGGTATAGCAGCCTATGTCAGAGGGGTAGATCGCCTTGGGCAGGGTCTGCCTGATTGAGAAGAAGCTGGCCCTGTGAGGGCATCCGGGGCAGAGCATCGGGCGCCGCGGCGTGATGTTGAGATCCTCGGCGGCTTTCTTGAGCTCCGCCGAAGCCCCCTCCGGAGCCTCTTTACCCAGTACCCTGCAGAGGATCTCCTCGATGAATTCCGGAAGCAGTTCCCCTGCTCCGGGGACCCAGCCGTTCCATCTTCCCTTGATCTTCGTCCTGTCGTTGAGCTGCATCTCGATCACAGGGTAGGTCTCCTCGAGGACCACCACGTTGTCGTGCCTTGATATGAAATCCTCCACCATTCTGAGGGGAAGGGGATGCGGGGTGCCTATCTTAAGGACGGAGATATCGTCGGCCCCCCAGGCCTTGAGAATATCCATGACTATCGAGAAGGAGACCCCTCCGGCAATGACCCCGAGCCTGGCCTTTTTCTTCGCGGGAACTTCGTAGTTGTATTTTGAGAATCCGGTCTCGAACTCCTCGCGGATGGCCTCCCGCTTGGCGTTCAGCTGAGGATGGTTCACTCTTACGCTGGCAGGAAGGCAGACCCAGCGCCTTGGGTCCTTCTCGAAGGAGGCTGGCCTGGAGATATCGATCACGTCCTTCAGCTCCACATCCTGGCGGCAGTGGTCGACCCTGACGCCGGGCCTCAGCATCGTTACTATCTTGTGTCTTTCGGAGAGATCATAGGCATCAAAGACCATCTCCTTTGCCTCCACAGCCGTTGCCGGATCGAAACAGGGTATCTTGGCGAACATGGCGAAGAAACGGCTGTCCTGTTCGGTCTGGGAGCTGTGAGGGCCTGGATCGTCTGCGACAACCAGCAGGAAACCGCCCTTGATATCGAAGTGTGAGACGCTCATGAAGGGGTCTGCTGCCACGTTGAGACCTACCTGTTTCATGACCGCACATGACCGCTTCCCTGCGAAGGATGCAGCGGCGGCCATCTCGAAGGCGACCTTTTCGTTGGCCCCCCACTCTACTATGGTTCTCGTCCCGAGATCGTCGGCCCACTTTGCTATTGAGGGCAGGATCTCCGACGACGGTGTGCCCGGATAGGCGGCCGCCACCTCGCAACCGGCCTCGACAATACCCCGGGCGATAGCCTCGTTTCCCAGGAGGATCGCTTTATTGCTCACGCTGTACCACCTCTTCCAATGAGGATCTGGATATTTCCTTCAACCAGCTGTAGAACGGTTCAGGCTCTCCAAGGAGTCGGCCATCGGGCCCGCAGAATGCGTGCCTGGTCCACCCCTCCGCCGCAAGGCGGCTACGCTCCTCTGGCGTCACCCTGTAATCGAAGGTGATGCTGTGAGAAGTCACCTCCCGGATGCTCGTCTTGATAAGAACCCTTTCGTCGTATCTCAGCGGGTTCTTGTAGCGCACATAGGCCTCAACAGCGGGCAGGAAGACCCCCTGCTTCTCCCACTCGCGGTAGGGGGATGAAAGGGATCTGCAGAACTCGGTTCTCCCTATCTCGAACCATGAAAGGTAGTTGCCGTAGTAGGCGACCCCCATCTGGTCCGTCTCGCCGTACCTGACCCTTATGATCGTTGTGATGACAGGTCCCACAGGCAAGACCTCCCTGCAGATCTCGTTTCCCTGGGAAAAGTATATGACATCGGCCAGAAAAAACAAAAGGGCCCGACGACGGGCCCCTGACATTCTGAATGATACTTCGCCTCTGGTGGCGGTTCTTCAGGACCTCTCCACTGCATCGCCCGTAGCTACCCTTCCTCCTTCAATGACCCTGAAGAAGAGACCCTTCCTGGGCATGATGCAATCACCTGCGCTATGGTATACGGCGCAACGGGTATGACACTCCTTTCCGATCTGGCTGAGCTCGAGCAGCGCCTCGCCCACCCTGACACGGTCGCCGATCGAAAGGGATGAAAGGTCGAAATCCTCTACGGTTATGTTCTCTGCGAAACTGCCCGGGACCAGGTCCGGCAGCCTTTCCTTCATTATCTCTATGTCCTCCACAGCCAGCATGCTGATCTGCCGGTGTGCAAAACCGGCATGGGCGTCCCCCTCTATTCCGACATCGGGAAGAAGGTATCCCTCACCCACATCGGTCTTGGGTGTGCCCTTGCTCTCGGATACACAGACGGCAATTACCTTTCCCTTCACGCCTTGGCCTCCACTCCGGCCTTCCGTTTGGCCCGGTAGTCCTCTATGGCGGCCTGGATGCCCTCTTCGGCAAGAAGCGAACAGTGGACCTTCTGCGGTGGCAAGCCTCCCAGAGCGTTAACAACGTCCTTGTTTGATATGGCGAGAGCCTCGTCCAGGGTGAGTCCCTTGACCATCTCCGTTACCATCGAGCTCGATGCGATGGCCGAAGCGCAACCGAAGGTCTCGAAGGAGATGTCCACGATCCTCTCGTCCTTCACCTTGATGTAGATCTTCATGATATCCCCGCACCGGGGATTCCCGACTTCGCCAACCCCGTCGGGATCTTCCATACGCCCCGCGTTCTTCGGGTTCATGAATAGTTCCATTACTTTTTCAGTGTACATGACATTTACCCCCTGTTTTTCCAGAGCGGGGAGAGGGCCCTGAGATCAGCGACGATCTTCTTCAGGTTCTCCGCCACATAGACGATATCTTCCCGGGTAGTATCCTTGCCGAGGGAGAAACGGAGTGAACCGTGGGCCAGTTCATGGGTTATGCCCATAGCCAGAAGGACGTAGCTCGGCTCAAGGCTGCCGGAGGTGCAGGCCGACCCGCTGGAGGCACCTATCCCCGCCGCGTCAAGGCGAAGGAGCATTGATTCTCCCTCCAGGGAGCCGATGCAGAAACTGGCGTGGAAGGGCAGCCTTTCCGTGCGGTGACCGGTCAGGTATGCATCCTCTATGGAGGAAGTGACGCTGTCAATAAGCAGGTCCCTCAGGCGCACCTCCTCCTCGATGGAACCGTCGGTAAATCGCATCGATGCCAGATCCGCAGCAGCCCCGAAACCCACGATACCGGCTGTATTCTCGGTGCCGGACCTCAGCCCCCTCTCCTGGCCTCCGCCGTGGACAATGGGCTGGATCTTTACGCCCTTGCGAATGTAAAGACCACCCACGCCCTTGGGGCCGTACATCTTGTGGGCCGACATGGTCAGCATGTCAATGCCCATATCTCTGACATTGAAGGGGATATGGCCCGCAGCCTGGACCCCGTCAACATGGAAGATTATTCCCCGGTCATTGCAGATCCTTGCGGCTTCCGCCACGGGCTGGAAGGTGCCGACCTCATTGTTGGCGTACATCATTGACACAAGTATCGTGTCGGGCCTTATAGCGCTCTCGAGATCGGAGATCCCGACCATGGCCCTCTCGTCCACCGGCAGGACGGTAACCTCAAAGCCCTGGTCCTCAAGCCAGTGGAAGGCATCTATCACCGCATGATGTTCAATGGCGGTGGTTATTACGTGACGCCCCTTGTCCCTGCGGGCGAAGGCCGCTCCTTTTATCGCCAGGTTGTCGGCCTCGCTCCCCCCACCGGTGAAGATGATCTCGGAGGCATCGGCACCGACCAGTGCGGCTACCTTTTCCCTGGCCTCGTTGACGGCTTTTCTGGCCTTTCTCCCCCATATGTGAAGACTGTTGGGGTTGCCGAACTCCTCGGAAAAATAGGGGAGCATTGCCTCCAGGACGGAACGGTCCACGGCCGTCGTGGCCGAGTGATCCATATAGACGTATCGTTCGGTCATTGAGATCGCCTCAAATCTTTTTTATTAGGTTAGCCTAACTTGCGACCAAAGGATACATCCCTTTTCTCCTGAGGTCAATACCCCCCAGCATATTTAGCGCAGATCCAGTTTCATCCGCCGCAATAGACCTGGTGGGTCATCATCAGGCAGGCGCCCTTCACCACCTCGTAACCCTTTCCCTTCAGCTCGGTCTCCGCTGTATCGTTCTCTGCCCCCGGCTGCATCCATACCACTGGCTTGTGGTCCAGCTTTTCCAGATCGTCCAGCACCGGCCTCTGTCTCTTTGGGGATATGAAGAGAGCCAGGATGTCGAACTTATCCCCTATCTCTTTTATGGAGCCAAGGCAGCGCATACCCTGGATAGTCTCCCCCGCGGAGTTGGGGTTGACGGGGAAAAGCCTGAAACCATTCTCTCCCAGGTACTCCATGACCCCGAAGACTGCCCTTTCCCTGCTGGTGGATGCTCCCGCAACAGCCACAGCCGATGGAGAGCAGACATATCTTTCAATGATCTCTTCCATTTTCATGGCATCGACCTCCCCTTGAAAAGACTGAAAAACCTAAAATGCGTAAAAGGTAAACAGTGAACGGTAAACGGACAATGTCAAGCCCGATTGCTACAACCTCGGGCGATCAAAGTGTCATCCATGTATTACCGGTGTGCTACCCCATTGCCAAGCTTGAGGTGCCTTGTCTTTGAAGCATATTTCCCTTTTCATTTCACGATCCCGCGACGCGGGTTGAAGTCTAGCCTCAGGTGCTGACCATGCCCTCGAAGGGCATGAACATGAGCGAGGCCGGGGCCTCCTTCAGATCTATATGGAACTTCACCTTGACCGACTTGCCAGGGGAGAGCCTGGGTTCGGCACCCCTCTGGGCGACGTTGTTGACCATCTGACCCTCTGCCCCGAAGATACCCACCGATATTCCCGGGGCTACGACATCACTGTCACAGATGTTCCTGACCGTTGCCTCACCAGAGAGGCGGCCTGTCTTCAGGTCGAACTCCCATTTCGCCTCGGTTACTATCACCCTCAGGTCGCCAGGAACCTCGCAGTCTCCCTGGGCCAATACAGCAGATGAGCTTATGAACACAGCCAATATCAGCACTGCTGTAAGAATTGCCCCATTACGCATCTTCATTCAGGACACCTCCGCCTTCCGGTATCTTCTGTCTCACCCTTCCGGAGATAATGTTGGCTTATTCTACCAGAATTCATTATAATTGATTGCCGTCGGAGGGCTGGCCGAGTGGTCGAAGGCGGCTGACTTGAAATCAGCAGAGGCGCAAGTCTCCAGGGGTTCGAATCCTCTGCCCTCCGCCAGTTTTTTCCCGTATGACTTTATCGAAAAACTCTTGTTCTTTCTTCTCTGTACAATCATAATTAAAATGTTTACAATAAACTTGCCGTGGAATACCAAGAAGGGATCGATCAATATAGAAAGATCTGGTCTTCTACCTTGAAGAAGTTTATCCTGTTAATTGCTGTTGCCCTCTTGATCCCGCTTTCCATATCTGCAGCTTCGGCAGGTACCATTTCCGTTGCTAGCTATATCCAGACTCTTTACAACTCCGACAGCAAGATGGAAGCAAATGATGCAAACGATGTTATCCAGACAAGAGATGGATATATCTGGATCGCCAGTTACCGCGGTCTTATAAGGTATGACGGAAAGACATTCACCTTGTACAACAAGAATTCATCTACAGAATTTGCGGCTTCAAGCGCAAGATGTCTTTATGAGGACGAAAAAGGAAGGCTCTGGATCGGAACTAACCTGGATGGTCTTTTCTGCCTGGAAGGGGGCAGGTTCAGGTCCATTCCCAATCTGTCAGACAGTGCCTTCAATCTTGTCCATTCCATTGTTTCGGACAGCAAGGGGAATATCTTCGTGGGATCCAGCGGCGGGGTCGGCCGCCTGACCGAGGAGGGAATTGAACGCATCAGCCTTGGGAGATTCGATACGGCTTTTGTCCTGGATCTTGAATGCGACAGTGAAGACAATATCCTGGGAGTTTCCCGAAGCGGAGAGGTTTTTCTTTTCAAGGATGGACGGATCAAGCAAGTATTCAGCGAAGATGACTTCCCGGGATCTGGTGCTGTGAGCCTCCTGGTTCGTTCAGACGGGACTGTCGTTGCCGGGATGAATGATGGCGGTATCGCCAGATTGGCTATCGAAGAAGGAAGCTACAATTTTCGGTGATCTTTACCAGTCGGGCAACGTGATCGGGGTCAACGATCTTTTTGAAGATAGCGATAGACGTCTTTGGATATGCGGCGACAATGGCCTTGGATATTACGATGAAAATTACAATTTTTTCTCCGTTGCCGGCAGCCTCATTAACAATTCCCTGGTAAAGATCCGTGAAGATTATGAGGGTAGTTTATGGATCGCTTCTTCTCGTGAGGGGCTTCTTCACCTTGCCAAAAGCAAATTCATGGACGTGAATTTTGCAGCTTCCCTTCCCAGAAGCGTTGTCAACGCCACACAGCCTTTCAACGGAGTGCTTTACATCGGGACAGACGAGGGACTTCTTGCTGTTGACAGGGATCACCACCCGGTAGAGAACCATATCACGGAGAAGTTTGAAGGTGTCAGGGTACGGCATCTTATGACCGATTCCCAAAACAGGCTTTGGGTAGGCACCTTCAATGCCGGCGGGATAGCTTGCATATCCCCGGCGGGGGAGATTGAATTCTTCTCCAGGGAGAACGGGCTAACGAACGACAATGTCCGTATGTCCCTGGAGCTGTATAACGGAGACATCGCCGTAGCCACAAATGACGGGGTCGGTATTATCAGGGACGGAGAGATCATCAGGACCTATACCCAGAAGGATGGTCTGTCCAACTCCACCATTCTCAACATGTGCGAGGACGATGAAGGTACCCTCTATCTGGGGAGCGACGGCGGCGGGATCTTCTCCGTCAGGGACAACGTTTTTAAAAACTACGGGAAGAATGAAGGGCTCAGATCCGGAGTTATACTGAGGATGCTCTATGATCCGGATAATGATGGGATATGGGTCAGCACATCGACCAATATCGATCTTTTCCGGAACTCTGGATTCCATCCGGTATCTGTCCCTGTTGACGTGATAGGTTCAGGCATATATGAGATCAAGAGGACCCCCGACGGAAAGATGATGCTCCTGACCAGCCTGGGGATATTTCTGGCCGGTTCTGAAGACCTCCTCGAAGGCGGAGCACCCTCATTTACCGCTTATTCCAGGAAGGAGGGACTGCTTTCGTCGGTTACGGCCAATTCCTGGAGTTACATGGACGAGAGCGGACAGCTGTATCTCTGCTGCGTGAACGGTGTCTACGAGATAAATGTTATGGATGTCTTCATTAACAGGCAGAACCCCAAGATCGCGATCAGAAAAGCAGAAGTTGACGGGGTCATCTTTGAGAACCCGACGGAACTGACCCTGCAAAGCAATGTCAGGAGATTGACCCTTGACCTTGCCGTACTCAGTTATGTAAACCCCGGATACAACAAGGTAGAGTACTCCCTGGCCGGCTTCGAAAATGACAAGATCGAAAAATACATCAAGGACCTTGACCCCATCACCTACACAAATCTCTCGGGAGGGGATTACACCTTCGAGTTCAACGCCACTAACAGTGACGGGGTGCCAGCTGAAAAGCCTATAAGCCTTCCGATAACCAAGGAAAAACGCTTTCTTGAAAGACCGATAGCCATTATCGCAATGATACTCTCTGCCGCTGCGTTAATTGTTCTTGTTACCGGCAGCTACTACCGGCGGAAGAACACTCAGCTTGAAAAACGCCAGAAAGAACTGCGTGCCATTATCACCCAGGCCATAACCGCAATAGCCAATACGATAGATGCAAAGGATCCCTACACCAGGGGCCACTCGAAACGTGTTGCCGACTACTGTGTCCTTATCGCAAAAAAATTGGGCCTTGATGATAATGAGACGGATAATCTCTACTATACGGCGCTGCTTCATGATATCGGGAAAATAGGCATTTCTGATGCGATCCTGAAAAAAGAGGGGAAACTGACCGGGGAGGAATATGAAGTAATAAAGCAGCACTCTGCGATAGGCGGCGACATCCTGAAAGACATTACCGTTATCGAAGAGATCAAGGAAGGAGCAGCCTTCCATCATGAGAGATTTGATGGAACAGGTTACAACACCGGGCTTAAGGGCGACCAGATCCCACTCTTCGCCAGGATCATCTGTGTGGCAGATGCATTGGACGCGATGGGCACATCGAGGCCTTACAGGCAACAACGTTCCCTTGAATACATCATTTCTGAACTCCGGAACAATTCCGGGACACAATTCGACCCGCAAATAGCACAGATATCTATTGATCTCATTATCCAGGGGGAGATCATTCTACAGAAAGACGAGGGGAATGGCTCTTAAAAATATCAACAGGTCGAAACATCGAAAAACAGAGAAGTTTTTCTGCAATTTCTTGCAGTTAATTTTTTAACCTGCGGGACGCGCCTGCCCTTTGACCCTTCCAGCAACAGCCTTAACTTTCCGGAAAAAGTTGCAAACCTGGAGATGGTAGGATAGACCCGAGCCAACTCGGGGACCCTTCTGAAAGAAGAGCCCCGGATGTATTGAGTTGCAAGACTGGAGGTATCTTCATGAAATGTCATTTGTGCAAAGAAAATTCCTGCTACAAGGGCAACCCCTGCAGGGAGACTGACAGCGTCAATCTGTACGAAGATCCGCTGGAAAAAAAGATCTTCAAAGTTGCGGGCGATGTGGAGGCGCTCTTCTACAAGGAAGCATGCCGCGTCGATGAGACGATGGAGTTCGCCCGGAGGCTTGGTTTCCGAAGGCTGGGCATAGCTTTCTGCATAGGCTTCAAAGAGGAGGCTGCAGCATTGGGGGAGATCCTGTCAAGGGAGTTTGAGGTACATTCCGTCTGCTGCAAGGTGGGCAGCCTGGAGAAATCTGCTTTCGGGATGGCCGAAAGGCCCTGGATAGGCAAATACTCCTGCAATCCCATTGAGCAGGCGAGGATCCTCGCTGAAGAGGGTACAGATCTGAATATCGTTCTCGGCCTGTGCGTCGGGCACGACTCGCTTTTTTACAGGCACTCCGTGGCACCAGTAACGACGCTCGTTGTAAAAGACCGGAAACTCGGACACAACCCGGTCGCAGCTCTTTACTGCCCCTATATCCGGAAAGAACTCGGAAAACCTCTCCGGGAAAGATCATCGGAAGATCAGGTATAGGGACCCTTCAAGATAGAAAAAAGTGGACTCTAGATGTCGAAGAAACTTCCGGCACCCGCCCAGGAAACATCCGCCGCCTTTGAAGAGAGAGCGCAGAGGGCTTTGAGACCGGTACAGTGGCAGGGGCGCCACTTTTCGACGCTGAACCTTGTCGTCAGTTCCGTTGTAATACGATCTATGAAATCGTAAGACTGGTCCCCGATATGGGTCCCGCCAAGGACCATGTGGAAAGACCTGGTATCGAAGAAACTTGCAACCTCTTCGAGGATATTTATCACTCCGGCGTGAGCACAGCCAAGAATGACGCTGATCCCCTCTCTGCCTTTGGCTATCAATGAGATATCATCCGGGAAAGGATCAAGAACCCAGCCTTTTCCTGAGGGCACTACCAGGTGTTCCGGACGGTTCATCAACTCGGGATCACGACGGTCCATCGGGATCTCAATAGCCCAGAGGTTATCCGTGATCTGCGTCAGCCCCTTGACGGTCCTGAGATCCACACCCTTCGTGTTAATGTGACAACCAATGAAATTGGCCCTTTTGTCCTTGAGACTTGTATGAGGGATCTCTATCTCGGAGTGAGCCCAGACGGGTATATCGCCTGACCAAAGAAGGAGCTTGTTAAGGCCACCTGCATGATCATAATGCCCGTGGCTCAGTACCAGATGTTCTATGGAACGGGGCTCTATACCCAGGGCCTGCATGTTCGGAAAAAGCGCCCCGCCCTGGCCAGTATCGACCAGGACCCGTTGACCACGGTCTTCGACAAGCAGGCTCAACCCATGTTCTCCAAGGACATTTCTCGCTTCGGCAAAATTCTCTACGACAACGGTTATCTTCATGATCCCCTCCATCGGAAAATTTCTCCCGTCCCCTAAAGCAGCGGCACGAAATACCATCAGGCCGGCTTCACAAGATACCCAGTTCGCATTCAAGCATAGACCGTAACCTTTCTGCTGTCATCTCCACGTAGACCGTACCCCTGAACTCGATGACAGGCGGCTGGGCACAGACGCCCAGGCAGGAACTCCTTCTGACCGACACGAGATCGGAGACTCCCAGTTCCTCCACAACGGACTTTGCATCTTCGAGGAAGAAGGAGCTGCAGGGGCCGCACACATATAGTTTTTCCGGCTGCCCTGCCCATAAGGGGTCACTTATGGCGAAAGCGACAAGACCAAGGATAAACAAAAGCGCGATAAAGATAACAGGCTTCTTCATCGGTTCATCACTCCCCTTTCAAGGTATACCTCTATGGGTATATAAGAAGTCTATATCCTGATCAGGAACAATGGATGAGTAGGATCGCCTATATCCGGGGGTTTGAAAAAAAGATCGCCCCCTGGCAGGGGGCGATCCGGTCCTGTTCACGATACTGTAACTTGCCTTTCCTGTCGCGGTTTGAGGTCTTTCGCCTATCTTTTATGTACACAATTGCTGCATTTCAAGGTCTGACCCCAATTACTTGTTATCCTTGGGTTTCCAGAATTTCCAGACGTTGGCGACCAGGTCCGGGCCGGGCTTGAGGGTTGTCTTTCCGGGCTGCCACCCCGAGGGTGTGACCTCTTTCCCCTTGGTCTCGCGGACAAGCTGGAAGGCCTTGATCTGGCGGATGGTCTCTTCAACGTTTCTTCCAACGGGAGGAGTCAGAACCTCCATACCCTGGATAACACCGTCGGGGTCGATTATGAAACGGCCGCGGACATTGACTCCGGCCTTCTCGTCATAGACACCGTAGATCTTTCCAAGGTTTCCGCCGCCATCGGAGATCATCGGGAAGGGCACTCCACCTTCTACCATCTTGGAGAGTTCGTTGTCGTTCCAAACCTTGTGTACGAACTGACTGTCAACACTGCAGGAATAAACATCCACTCCAAGTTCCTGGAATACGGGGTATTTGTCGGCGACCGCCGACACTTCAGTAGCTCAGACGAAGGTGAAATCACCTGGATAGAAACAGAGGACTACCCATTTCCCAAGTGAATCAGACAGCTTCACGCTGCCGAACTTGCCCTTGTGATATACCGGTGCCTCAAAATCAGGGGCCTTTCTTCCTACCATTATCGACATTCCCTGGACCTCCTTTTTTTCTGGTGCAGCCTTCTCTTCCGGAGCCGGTTCCGGCTCTCCGACAAGGGCTCCTGTCGGGCGGGCACAACCGATCTCTTTCTCCTCCAACGAACACACCTCCCGATGGTATTTACCTCAAAATGAAATAATTTTGGATATCATTTCCCGGTAACATGATAGCATATTCTTCATGTTTAATGTGAGAGAATATTTTATACAGAACCAGATCTTCGGGGTGCCGGAAAGATCCCGCCCCCCTACGGAGGTGCATGGAACTGAGCTCATCTCTGGCATCGGAAAGGCTTTACGCGGAAGAACTCGACAGGAAGGATGACCTGGCCTCTTTCCGGGAGAGGTTCTCCCTTATCCCCGGAGCCGTATACATGGACGGCAACTCTCTTGGACTATGCCCCAGGGATGCGGAGAAGGCCATCGCGGGTACCGTTGAAGAGTGGAAAGGACTGGGCATTCGTGGTTGGATGGAGGGCAACCCCCCGTGGTTCGAGATGGCAGAGAGGGTCGGGGGTGATGCTGCGCCTCTAGTGGGAGCGGACCCTGATGAGGTGGTTCTGGCAGGAACGACGACGGTCAACCTTCACGCCCTGGTATCCACCTTCTACGAACCGACGCCGGAGAGGAGCGTTATTCTCGCTGATGAACTGAATTTCCCATCGGACCTCTACGCCCTTGGGAGCCAGGTGGCCCTGAGAGGCTTCGACCCGGATAAATCCCTGAGGCTTGCAGGGTCCCCGGACGAAAGGACCCTTGACGAGGAGAAGGTCATCGGGGAGATGAAGCCCGATGTGTGCCTGGTAGTCCTGCCGTCGGTCCTCTACAGGAGCGGGCAGCTGCTCGACATGGAGAGGCTTGCCATGGCAGCCCATGATAGGGGCATACCGATAGGGTTTGACTGCGCCCATTCAGCAGGGGCCATCCCCCACAGGCTGAGCGAATGGGGAGTCGACTTCGCCTTCTGGTGCAGCTACAAGTACATGAACTCGGGACCCGGATCCCCTGCCTTCCTCTACGTGAACCGGAGGCATTTCGGCAGGATGCCGGCTCTGGCAGGGTGGTTCGGCTACGACAAGGCGCGCCAGTTCGATATGAACATCGAGTTCGTACCGGCAGGGACAGCCGGCGCCTGGCAGATATCATCCCCGTCGATCCTCGGGTCGGCCTCGGTCAGGGGTGCCCTGCGGGTCACGCTCGAGGCGGGCATAGACAGCATAAGGGCAAAATCTCTGGCCATGACTTCCTTCTTTATGAGGCTTGTCGACGAATTCCTTTCCAGAGAACCCTACAACTTCCGAATAGGCACTCCAAGGGAACCGGAGAGAAGGGGGGGCCATGTAGCCCTGGAGCACCCGACGGAGGCTCTCAGGATAAACGAAGCCCTCATTGCCCGCGGAGTGATACCCGATTTCAGACCACCACAGGTGATCAGGATCGCTCCGATAGCCCTCTACAACACCTTCACCGAGGTCTGGCAGGTGGCGATGCATCTGAAGGGGATAATCGACAACAGGGAGTACGAGAAGTTCTCGAAGGTCCGCAAGGCGGTATCTTAGGCGGCAAAGCCGCCTCGATTGGTGTAAACACACAAATCAAAGACAGACCGTTGCACCACAGACAAGGTGCCCGACGCTGACGCTCCGTCAGCGTCAGGTAGGACACAGAGGGCCGCAGAGGAAACCTTTATTTGTGAGAGGCAAAGGCCAAGACTAAGGTGACAGGACACAGGCATAAGGAAAACCGAACCCTTTTAACCTTCATAAACTGTAATCATCATCCATACCAGTATTGAATTCAGGTTTGGCTCCTGAACACGAACCAGTTTTTGCATTTCTCTGTGCAACTCTGCGTTCTCTGCGGTGCAAAGGTTTAGCATTTGATCTTTCCGTTCACTGTTTATAGTATTTACTTAGCCACTCCAGGCAGGTGCGGACGCCGAAGCCGGTGGCACCCTTGCGGTAGTATCCGTACTCTTCGTCTGAGGAGTCTACCCCCGCTATGTCCACGTGCAGCCACTTGATCCCCTCGCCGACGAACTCCCTGAGGAACATGGCAGCCGTTATTGCCCCGCCGTACCTTCCCCCGTTGTTGGCCACATCGGCCACTTCCGAGCGGATCTTCTTCTTCAGCCGTTCGTCGTCCATGGGAAGTTCCCATACCCTCTCGCCTGTCATTATCGAAGCATCCCTGAAGGAGGCGGCCAGTCCGGCGTTGTTGCCGAAGATCCCTGCCGTGTAAGGTCCAAGGGCCACTACACATGCACCCGTAAGGGTCGCCATATCCACTATTACCGAAGGTTCCTGCCTGGAGGCATAGGCCAGAACGTCACCCAGCACTATGCGCCCCTCGGCATCGGTGTTGTCCACCTCTACGGTCTTCCCGTTGAACATTCTGATGATGTCGTCGGGCCTGTACGCACCGCCGCCGGGCATGTTCTCAGCTACACCGGCAAAACCGTGGACTTCCATATCAGGTTTGAGCTCGGATACTGCCTTCATGATAGCAATTACGTTGCAGGCACCTGTCTTGTCGCCCTTCATGCTCCTCATGAATTCACCGGTCTTGATGTTGAGACCCCCGCTGTCAAAGGTAAGCCCCTTTCCGACAAAAGCGATCTTTCCTGAAGGGTTGCCGGAGGGCCTGTACACCATGTGTATCATCCTTGGGGGGTTATGGGAACCCCCGCCGACACTGATTATTCCGTTCATACCCAGGTCTTTCATTTTCTTTTCGTCCAGTAGGGTGAACTCTATTCCTGAATCTTCAGCCATTTTCCTTGCCTTTTCGGCAAGGGTCGAAGGATTGATGACGTTTCCGGGTTCGTTCGCAAGGTCCCTCGCAAAGTTCTGTGCCCTGGCTATAACGCTCCCTCTTGAAACGGAACCCTCGTCGCCCTTGTTAATAAAAAGTTTTTCAAGGGGTGCCGTGGTTTCAGATGGATCGTCCTTGCTCTTGTATTTTTCAAAACGGTAATCGCCAAGCAATGCCCCTTCTGCAAGGGCCGATGAAACTTCCGGGGTAAAAGGTTCTGCGCAAAAGGCCATCAGGTGCTTGTTCCTGTCTTTTTCTGCCAGTCTGGCGGCGACAGCGATCCCCCTGCGCCAGGAGTCCATATTTGCGGCTTTCCTGGAGCCCAGGCCCAGAAGAAAGACGCTGCCCAGCCTGCCCCCGGGGAAGCTTACCGAAAGGACGCTGTCGGTTCTTCCCTTGAAGCCGGCTTTTGCCATCCTTTCCCTGACAACAGGCGCCACGTCATCACCAAGGATCCCTGCAGGGTCTTCCTCTCCCTCGAAAAGGAACAGGGCTGCCGCATCTCCTGTCCATTCCGACGGTTCGATATTTGTTATCTCTATAAGCATTCCCGCACCTCCGATGTTCATATTCCTACGACGGGCCCACAATACCATAATAATGATCCCCGGTGGAAAGTTACCGGCGTATTCTTCTGGGGTATAATTGTCTGACTGAGCGAGCCTCGACCTGCGTCAGGGGTTAGAGACGCTTCTGGGGGAGGTGGCGGCCATAAGCAGGGTGTTTTTCGCCGGGTTCGATATAGGATCGGCAGCCATTCACTGTGTAGTGGTGAACGACGGTAATTCTGTCGTCTTTTCGCCTCCTCCGAACCTTCACCAGGGTAGCCCCCTCCACTCCCTCAGAAGATCCCTGAGAGAGATACTTGACCTGTTCCCGGGAGGTTCACTAGTCTCGACGGCCTTCACTGGTATAGGCTCACTGCACTTTCCTGAAGCCTTCCCGGGGATCCTCAGGGAGTTCGACAGCGTCTGCGTAGTCCGGGGCGCAAGGTTCGTGGAGCCTGAGTGCGAAGCCATTCTCCACCTGGGGGCCAGGGACGCATGCTTCTTCCATGTTACCGGAGACAGGTTCAACCCCGTGATCCTCGACTGGAGTACCAGCAGCAAGTGCGGGGCCGGTTCGGGGACCCTGCTTGAAAAACAGGTCCGAAGGCTCTTCCCGTCCTGCGGAGAGAGACCCGGTTCCCTGGAAGGAACTCTGGAAATGGCAGCATCCGAAGCCTCGAGGCACCCTGAAGCGCCTCCATACAACGCCAGGTGCGGTGTAGTTCTACAGTCGGACCTTATTCACGACCAGAACGAAGGTCTCCCCAGAGACCTGATCATGGCGAGGCTCTTCAGGACCATTGCGTCGAACATCGTTCAGGACGTTATCGGCAACCGGGATATCAGACAGGGCACAAGATCGGTACTGACCGGTTGGCCGGCAGGCTGTGCACCTCTTTTCGAAAACATCAAGAACCTGACATCCCTGGACCTGGTACGACCCGATAATTTCGCCAACGTTGGGGCCATCGGGGCGGCGCTGCTGGCCCACGAAAAAGACAACCGCTTTGTGATAGAAGAGAACAGGATCGACGAGGCCGCAAGGATAGCCCGCTCCAAAAGACAGTACCTCCCCCCTCTAAGGGAATCACTGGAAAGGGTTCATATCCACGGTTTCGCCCCTTCTCCCCTGAGTGATCGCGAAGGAGCTTCCGGCGGACCCGAGGTGGTGATAGGAGTCGACGGCGGCTCCACAACCACAAAGGCAGTAGCCCTTTCGCTGGCAGACCGTCGGATCCTCGGAAGCAGGTATATACCCACTCATGGAGACCCTCTGGGTGCCCTCGCCGAAATCATGGGACACCTTTCAAAGACCCTGGGAGAGTTGCCCGTGTCCGGGGTATGCACCACCGGTTCGGCCAGGCAGCTCTACGAGAGGGTCCTTTCTAGCCCTTCCCTCCGAAAAACCCTGGAAAGCAGGGGGTGTCTCGTCCCCGACGGGGCCGTCGACGAGATAACCTGTCACGCCGTGGGAATAAGGTCCATGGATGACAGGATCGACACCATCTTCGAGATCGGTGGACAGGATATGAAATTCACCACCTTCAGGCGTGAGGAAGACAGTGTCACCGATCAGGTGGACGAGGCCAGGATGAACTACTCCTGTCAGGCAGGAGCCGGCCAGACGCTGGAGAACATGTCCACTATCCTGGGGCTGGATGTCCGTGATTCGCTCCAGGAACTGGCCATGGAGGCGGACCGCGTCCCGGTGATCGACGCAACTTGCGGCGTATTCATGGAACTCGAGGAGCAGCGGCTGATCGCTGAGAACCACTCGACCGGGGAGATAGCCGCCGCAATAACGAGGGCGACGGCTTCGAGCTATTTCAACAAGTTCGTGGGGGGCACAAGGCACGTGGGCGAAAGATGTTCCTGCCAGGGCGGCCCATCGCTTGGGAAAGCCTTCCTGGCAGCCATGGCGGACGTAACAGGCCGGGATATCCATGCCTACCCCGGCAGGGAGCTCATGGGAGCCCTCGGGGCTGCCCTTTTCATAAGGGAAAGGATCCTTTCGGCCAGGGGGGAAGGGCAAGAGACTGCCTCCGCCTTCAGAGGGTGGGGCGCCGCCTCCGAGAGTTTCAGCCATCTGGATACGACCTGCCCGGAGCACTTCGGAGCAAGGTCCTGCGGTAAACGGGAGTGCAAACTGAGGATATATTCCATTGCCGGAGAGGAGATCGTGACGGGAGGTTTCTGCCCACTGGGGAACAGCGAAGGATCAGGATCCGCAAGACCAGATCACGTGGGGATCTTTCACTCCATCCTGGAAAAACACTTCCAGGGAGCCCAGTTTGACGCCCTGGAAAGAGAGGCGCGCGACACCAGGCCCCGGATAGGGATCCGGCGATGCACGACCACCATAGGCGGGAGGGCGATCTGGTCTTCAGCCCTCTTTTCGTCGCTGGGGTTTTTGCCGGTGCTCTCGCCCATCTCGGATGAGAGGATCTCAAGACTTGGATTAAGGAACTCCCCCACGGATTTCTGCGTAGCCATGAAGCTTTCGGCGGGTCACACGGCGCTTCTGGCAGCCGACCCGGGAATAGAACACATTTTCATCCCGAGCCTGATAAGGCGGACAAGGAAGACAGGTCCCTCACACATGTTCTGCATCTACACCGAGGCCGAGGGTTTCCTCCCCGAGGACGACCTTGGTCTTCCGGAGGGAAAGGTCATACGCCCCGTCTGGCACCTCGGGAACAGGAAACAGATGGCAAGATCACTGGAAAGAGAGCTTTTCAGGGTGGGTTACCACTTCACAATGCAGGAGATACAGGATGCGTTTCGCAAGGCCGACACCTTCGAGGAGGCTTTCAACAAGGATATCGCCCGGCTGGGGGACGCCTTCCTGGAGACCCTCTCCCGAAACGGAGAAAGGGGGTACGTTGGAATAGGCAGGGATTACGTCGTCCTGGATCCGGCCGCTTCATCCTCTACGGGGAGGATGTTCGCCACCGTCAGGGGGATGCCCTTCATCCCACAGGTCTTCCTGAGACATCTCTTTTCGGATATTCCCATCGACGACCTGGTGGAGAACGAATACTGGGAGCACAGCTCCGAGATCCTCAAGGCCTCCATCTTCACCGCGAGGCATGAAAGGCTTTTCCCTGTCAGACAAATGAACTTTGCCTGCGGTCCGGACTCCATCAAATTCATCATGGAGGACGCTATCTTCAGAAGGGCGGGAAAACCCTTCCTGCACTTGCTGACCGATGCCCAGACCAACAACGCTCCCTTTGTAACGAGGGCCGAGGCTTTTGAAAGGGTGGCCTCCCGGTGGCAGCCGAAGGAGACACCTCTGGAAAGGTTCTCCTTCGTCCGGAGATCGCCTGACGGGATCGAGGGAAGAAGATGGCTGGTACCCTGGATGGGCAACGCCAGCACCCTCGGAGCGGCCGCTGCAAAATACTGGGGGATAGATGCCATAGTGGCCCCCACCGATACGCCCGGATCCAGGGAGACCGCCGAAAGGC
>OFEK01000169.1_pt1 | contig 91495 bp, 67 predicted proteins | sample 1521131 | NCBI WGS metagenome assembly OFEK01 (sample SAMN05720209, study PRJEB24109) | activated sludge metagenome | isolation source: Anaerobic digester | place: China | collected 2015-12-16 | reverse complement strand
ATTTATACTTAATAGAAGATCTAAGAATATGTAGAATACGTCTATTCTAGCTCTCACGCATACACTATTCATCAGCATGCTGTCATCGTTCTTCTCTTGTTATATTTGCAGGGGTGCTCAATAATATTTTCAGATCATGATATCTGTTGTTAGTCGTTTATTGCAATTGGAGCTTTTGATATGCCTCTCCACCACGATGCTGCTGGCAGCCCCTGATCGTTTGCAGGCGCAGACGAAGACCCGCAAAGTATTGTTCCTGGGAAACAGTTATACTGCTTCCAATAACCTGCCGGTCTGGGTTGAGGATCTGGCGGCCTCTGTGGGCGACAGCCTCATCTGGCAGGCCATTACACCTGGGGGACAAACCCTGATGAACCACGTCAATGACGCCCAGGTGCAGACCGCCATCCAGCAGGGCGGTTGGGAATTCATCGTGTTGCAGGAGCAAAGTCAGGTCCCCGTGATCCCCTACCACCGTGAGAACCTGATGTTGCCGGCTGCCGAGGCGCTGGGTCAGCTTAGAAACATCTATTCTCCTACGGCCGGACTGCTGTTCTTCATGACCTGGGGCAGGGAGCAGGGCGGCCAGCAATGCGCCAACGGCTACTGCAGCTACCCATTTGCTGATTTCTTTGGATACCAGGACACCCTTACCTGGGCTTACCTGCGTGCCGCTGATTCGGTCGCCGACGCCGTAGCACCGGCGGGGGAGATGTGGCGGGAGGCCATGCTGCAATACACCACATCCCTGCCGCCCTTGCAGCTCTTCTCAGGCGATGGCGCTCATCCATCCGTGCAGGGAACCTACCTGACAGCCTTGACGATGTTCAGCTGCATGTTTGGAAAGCTGACGCAGGCGGTGCCGTATCAGCCTTCTGGCATAGCCCCAGCCCTGGATCAGTATTTTCGCCAGATCGTCGACGCCAACGTATGGCCAAAGAAACAGCTGTGGGGCCTCAGCGGTGGACCGGCAAGCGGTTGCGCTGACACTGCCAATATCTACACCTTTACGTTTGATGGAAGAACCTATGAGGTGATACGCGAGAAGCAAACCTGGGCCAATGCCGCAGCCTGCGCGGTCGAGAGAGGCGGTAAGCTGGTGGAGATCAACAGCCAGGCTGAGCAGGATACGGTCTACCATGCCATTATCAATGGGGCCGGTGTACCGGTGAATTATACCGCTATCCCCAATGGCGGCAATATCGCGTATGTTTGGATTGGCGCCACCGATCAGCAGGTGGAAGGCACCTGGCGCTGGGATGGCGACAACGATGGCAGCGGACTGCATTTCTGGACCGGACAAGGCGCCAATGGCGCCAACAATGGCGTCGTCGTCGGGGGGGCTTTTGTGAACTGGGGCGGCAAAAGCACCGGCACCATGCGGGAACCGGATGACTATGGAAACAACCAGGATTGCGCCGCCATTGGCCTGGCGGGTTGGCCTGCAGGTACCGGCCTCCTGGGCATCGCCGGCGAATGGAATGACATCATCTCCTCCAGCCTGCTGTATTATGTCGTGGAATATGACAGCCTGGTGACGGGCATTGGCAGGATTAGTCCGGCGCCGGAAGTGGACATCTATCCCAATCCTGCACGTCACGAGATCCTTGTTCAGGCAGATAAACTCGAAAAAGTGGAACTGATGGACCTGCAAGGCCGATGCCTCCTGACATCCGATAGCACCCGTATTGCGCTCCAGGACGTTCCGGCAGGTCTATACCTGATGCGCATACAGGCGGGTGGCAGGATGACTGTCAGGAAGCTCATCATCCAATGATACTCAGAAAGAACGATTTACATCCCGTAATGCTGCTGAAGACAAGTTTTTTTGCCCGCACATTATTCCCTAGTTTTGAAGCGTTATTGTGCATCAGCGATCAAATTTATCCCTAACACCCATAAGACCATGAAATCAAGCATCGGCAGTATCCTGATCTCCCTGGCTATCCTGGGCTCTGCCCTGGTTTTTGCCCAGGCGTTTAAGAACAGACATAAATCCAATAACACCATCTCTGTTACCGGATTGGGCAGCAAAGACTTCGTCTCGGACCTTATCGTCTGGAGTGGCTCCTTTTTTCAGAAAGATATGGACCTGAAAGTGGCGTATGCCCAGCTTGACAAAGACCGGGAGGCAATACGTAATTACATGATATCCAAGGGGCTTAGTATGGAGAATATGGTGTTTTCCTCCGTGGATATCAATAAAGAATATGAAAACGTTTACGACCAGAATGGCAACCGTATCAAGTCTGTCTTTACCGGTTACCGGCTCAGGCAAGCGGTGCAGATTGAGTCCAATGAGGTCGACAAAGTGGAGAGCATCTCCAGGGAGGTGACCGAGCTGATCAATGCCGGCATCGAGTTCTATTCTGATTATCCGCAATACTATTACACCAAACTGGCTGAACTGAAGATTGAAATGATCGCAGAAGCCACGAAAGATGCCAATGTGCGCGCAACGCGCATCGCCGAAAACGCCGGCAGCAGGGTAGGGCGACTGAAGAATGCGCGCATGGGTGTTTTTCAGATTGTGGCACAGAATTCGAGCGAGGAGTATACCTGGGGCGGTTCATTCAATACCAGCTCGAAACGCAAGACAGCTACCATCACCGTGAGTCTGGAATATGAAACCAAATAGCAGATCATCCATTTCCTGAACCCCGGCTTTTGTCAAATTCCATAAGGTATGCGTTATAAAAATGTGGAGGCTGAATTACCTCATTTTTCCGATATCATCGAAGCCCAGGGCCGCTTGACGGAGGTTGTCAAGGTGACGCCGCTGGAGATCAGCCAGTCGTTCTCAGATATGGCAGGTGCCAGGGTGTTCCTCAAACTGGAGAACCTGCAAAAAACCGGGTCTTTCAAAGTCAGGGGAGCTTACAATATGATCTCCTGCCTGAGCCCGGAGGAAAAGGAGCGGGGGGTGATCTGTGCTTCGGCCGGTAACCATGCCCAGGGGGTGGCGTATGCCGCATCCAGGTTGGGCGTGAAGAGCAAAGTTTTTATGCCCATGTTTGCCCCACCGCTGAAAGTGGTGGCAACCAGGTCATATGGCGCTGAAGTTGAGTTGGTTGGGAGAACCTTTGACGACGCCTACAAGGCTGCTCTGGAATATGCGGATACAAGTGGGGCTGTTTTTATCCCTCCTTTTAATGATCCCGCCATCATTGCAGGGACCGGGACGCTTGGGCTGGAAATATTTGAGCAATGCAGGGAAATGGAGTTTGTCTTCGTCCCTATCGGGGGCGGTGGACTGATCTCAGGGATCGCGATAGCGCTTAAGAATCTGAACCCAAAGATCAAGGTGATAGGTGTGGAGGCTGATGGCGCACAAAGCATGAAGGCATCGGTCGACAAAGGAGAAATCGTTGCCTTAACAAGTGTTAACACCATAGCGGATGGGATAGCGGTAAAGTCATGTGGCAACCTCAATTTCGAAGCGGTGCGCAGGTATGTGGATGACATTGTGGTGGTCAATGATGCTGAAATGGCCCGTACAGCTTACCTCTTGCTGCAGCGGGCCAAGATCCTGGCGGAGCCGGCCGGCGTGGCATCCATGGCGGCTGTCTTGTATCAGAAGATCGATGTTGCAGGCAAATGCGTCGTCCCGGTCATCAGCGGGGGCAATGTCAATATGAGCATACTCGAGCAAATCCTCGACAAAGGGGTCATGGACCAGGGCTACCGCGCCCGGATTTCCGTTCTGATCCCCGACCTGGCCGGTATGCTGAAGCAAATCCTGGAAATCCTGGACAAAGTGCGCGCCAGCGTGCATGAAATAAGGCATGAACGCTCTACCTCACGCGTTCCGGTAGGTTATGTCCAGGTCATCGTTACTTTCAACCTGCAGGATACGGAGCAACTCTCGACCATCCTCAGGGAGCTGGATGAAAACGAGATGAAATATCAGATACTGAAATAGCCATCGGGGGAAAACATAGTTTTGTGTTATAGATGTCTTATCTATTGATATTCTGTCTCATTTGACCTGGTTTTTACTATTTTTGTTACCCCTTATTTAAACATCAGATTATTCCAGATAAATAAACCATTGCAATGAGTGAATTCTATATACTCAACCTTCCCCATGTGGTGCATGATACCATTGATGGTGAGACCATCATTGTAAACCTGAAGAACGGCAATTATTACAGTTTTGATAAAGCGGGAGTGTCAATCTGGACGCTGATTCTTGAAGGAGGTGATTTTGCTTTCCTGCGCCAGATAATGCATGCCGCAGCGAATTGGGAGGAAAAGGAAATTCAGAACTGGCTAGATCCTTTTCTGGCGCAATTGATCAAAGAAGGACTGATACTTAAGCAAACTCAGTTGCCTGATGATACGCCGGTACCAGATGAAAATGTCTACACATCGCTGGTTCAATCATGGACTGATGTCATAGATGTGCCTGTTCTTCATAGGTATGAAAACCTGCAGGATATGCTGTTTCTGGATCCCATTCATGACACCAATGAGCAGGGTTGGCCTTCGGGTATTATCGACTAACATCATGGCATGAGCAATCAGTTGGATACCAGCCCTCTTCAGATACCGGACCTCAAATGGCCCAGGGGGGGAGGCAGTCCATTCCCGGACATCGACCAGTCGCTGCTGCTGCATGCCGCGCTTGGGAAGCGGGACCTGGCCCTTACATCCTGGGAATCCTGGAAATCGCGGAACGACATCATGGGGCAGCTGAATTACGGCAGCTTCAGGATGTTACCCATGGTTTACCGTCAACTTATGCAGTATGGACTGGACGATCCCCTGCTGCCCAGGTTGAAAGGCGTTTACCGCCAGTCCTGGTGTAAGAACCAGCAGTTGATACATGCGGTGGCTGGCCTCTCACAGGCTTTTGAATCATATGGTATTCCAACCATGGTTCTGAAAGGATTACCATTGAGTATTCTTTACTATAAGGATACAGGCATCAGGCCCATGTCGGATGCCGATGTCCTCATCCCTTTGCGGCATGCTGCCAGGGCCATTGAGGTGCTGGAAGAGGCGGGATGGAGATCACCCAAGCCGGAGGACATCCCCTTCAATATTCGTTATGGTAAAAGCATGCCTTTCATCAACGATGGCGGCATGGAGTTTGACCTGCACTGGCATCCTTTTTTTGAATCACATAGCGAAGAAAGCGACCAGGGCTTCTGGGACAGATCACAGGTGGTTCAGTATCATCAGCTTACGAGCAGGTGCATGGGCCCGACCGATACATTGCTGCATGTCCTGATCCATGGTATGCGCTGGAACCCGGATCCGCCCATTCGCTGGATTCCCGATGCCTGCACGATACTGAGGACAGCGACGGACATCGACTGGGAGGTATTCCTGAATGAAGTAGTGAAGCTGCGCCTGGCCATACCTGCGAAAACGGCACTGCACTACCTCGCGTCTGAATTTGGGCAGGAGATACCCCCGGCTGTGAATGAAGAGCTCAACAAACTGCGGGTGGGATTCGCGGAAAAATATGTCTTCCGGCATCACCTGAAAGAAGATGCCGAATCCCTGCCGGAAGCCCTCATGCCCCGGTTGCGCTACCTGTTCAGTGTGTACCTTCGACAATCAACCGGATCGAACCTTCTGACGCAATTGTTTGGTTTTATGCGCTTTCTGCTCTTCAGGACAGAGGGAAAGAACCGTTGGAAGATCCTTTGGTACTATTTTAACCCAAGTAAACAACCGGCAGGACGCCCTAAGCCGACTGCCCCCAAACAAACCTGAAAGATTGAAGGCAGGAACCGGACATAAACCCTATTTCTCGCGCAAGGCCTGGCGGTATTTTATGCAGTATTATGACGGACTGCATGGACGGCTCCTGATGGCAGCCGTTTTGTCATCCCTCCAGGTATTGCTGATCGTACCTGTCCTGTTCCTCGTTCGCCATGCCTTTGATGTCGTGATTCCGGAAGGAAACACGCGTTTCCTGATCTATATCGGCCTGGGGATCTTCCTGCTTCGCATCCTGCAGGGTTTGGCTGCCTTATGGGTCAGAAGGATGAATGTCAACCTGATCAACAAAGCCATATGGAGGCTCAGAAGAGGGCTCCTTGAAAGGTTGTATCAGCTTTCTGTTGATTTTTACACCCACGAGGACCATCGCATTCTGCATGCGCGCATTGTGCAGGACTCGGAGCGCCTGACACACCTTAGCAATGCATTGGTATCCAGAATATTTCCTGCCGTCATCATCAGCCTGGCATTATGTATTGTCCTACTGTTTCTGAACGCTTATATCCTGCTGATCATTCTTTCCGTCAGCCCGGTGCTCTTCCTCGCCAACCGTGTGATGGGGAGGTATATCAGGGACCGGGTCGTGGGCTTTCAGCGGGTTTTTGAGCGATTCAGCAAAGGGGTTCTTTTTGTTCTGCGATACATGGACCTCACCCGGATCCAATCGGCACAACATATCGAGATTGACAGGCAGTCGGAAGTGCTGGAAGAATTGCGCCACAGGACGGGCTCCATGACCATGATCTACGCGGTGAATGCACAAGTGCAGGAAGTGATCACCGGTATCTCAGGCATCCTCATCATCATCCTGGGCGGGGCGGCGGTCATCAAAGGCAGCATGACACTGGGAGATTTCCTCTCCTTCTACCTGGCAGCGGTTTATCTGAACAAGAATATCCAGACCATCACCTCTGCTTTCCCGGATGTCCTGGCAGGCAACGAATCCATGGTCACCCTGCAGCGGCTCAGCGAAGAAGCCCTGGAGGAACCCTATCAGGGCAACCACTCAGTGCACTTCAAAGGTCAGCTGCGGCTGGATAAGGTGGTCTTCGGGTATGAGCAAAAAGTAGTCCTGAATGCCGTCGATCTGGTTATACAACCAGGTACCCGGACTGCCATCATTGGTCCCAACGGGGCCGGTAAAACGACGCTGATCCAGCTGATCCTCGGCGCTTACAAACCCTGGTCGGGGACGATACACGCCGATGGTTTCCCTTACGAAGCGCTCGATATGACGCAGTTGCGACAAGGTATGGGCGTAGTGATGCAACATCCGCTGTTGTTCTCCGGCAGTATCCGCGATAACATCACCTATGGCAGCCCGGATGTGAGCCAGTCTGATATCGAACAAGCCCTGCAGGTTGCCCAGGCGGATAGTTTTATCCATGGTTTGCCCCAGGGCATCGACAGCCAGATCGGAGAGGAGGGCGTAATGCTGTCAGGAGGGGAAAGGCAGCGCATTGCCATCGCGAGAGCACTGGTCCGTAAGCCTTCCCTGCTTATCCTTGATGAGCCTACCAATCACATTGACGAGGCGGATATCAGCAGGATCGTTGAAGGTTTGTCTTCCCTGCCCTTCCAGCCTGCTGTGCTGCTGATTAGTCACGATACCCAGGTGATCAGGCTGGCTGACAGGGTTTATAGTATTGAAAATCAAATATTGAAAGAGATGAGCCATTCAGGCCATACCACCATACCGAAGGAGGAGAGATGATTTATACAAGGAAGACGGAGACGGAGCAGCGGGCGTTTTTTGAAGCATGTCTGGAAAAATTCAATGAAGCGGCGAAAAACCTCCCGGAATACAGGTATTATTACCGCATTGCTGATAGCGTGGTATGCCTCCATTTTGCTGACAAAGCACTGGTTTCGTTCATGACAAATGCCATTGCCCACCTGGAATGTGCAGCGGTAACAGATCCTGACCTGACCATTCATCTCTGGGATTCGGAAACCTCAGGTGTGGAAATGGTGCAGCCTCCCTGCGAATGGGGCTGCTTTACCGACCGGGGCGATATCTGGGGCTTCGACAGCAAGGTGATCCGGACTGCCTTTCATTGGGGTGAATTCAGCGTGAATGTGATGGATCTGGAGAGCAGGCAGGGCGTCTATTGGGTGCAGACTGTCAAAACCATGCCCTATTGGACAGCTTCAGCTCCCCTGCGGACCATGTTTCACTGGTGGATGGAACACCTTGGGCACCAGATGCTGCATGCTGCTGTTGTAGGGCATGATGGTAAAGCCCTGGTTATCACTGGTAAGGGAGGGATTGGAAAATCAACGACCGCCTTGAACTCCCTGGAGGCGGGGATGGATTACCTGTCTGATGACTATGTGATCATCAGCCTGAACCCTGAACCCACCGCCTGGTGTCTCTATTCTACTGCAAAAGTAAATGCCGGTGAATTAGATCTTTATCCAGGATTGGCACCACTGGCGTCGCCACTTATAAAGCCTGATCAGGAAAAAGCCGTGATCTTTCTGTACCCGGATCGAAAAGACCAGCTGGCCCTCAGCATGCCACTGGCAGGACTGCTAACCCCTGTTTTCGGAGAGGGTGATGTTACCACGACAAGGGCCATTCCCAACTGGCGCATCATGCGGAATATGTCGTTTACGACCATGGCGCAACTGCCAGGAGCGGGAGAGCATACAAGTACATTCATCCACAAGCTCAGCCATAGCCTCCCGGTGATGGAGCTGGTAATGGGTCAGGACAGGAAGGCTGTTCCTGAGGTGCTTACATCCCTGCTGCGTGATGAGACATCTCTGAGACAGATGGATTTTCCTTCAGTGGATGACCGTTCCCGGCACTGGCCCATGATCAGTATCGTGGTGCCGGTATATAATGGAGGATCGTTTATCGAGGAGGCTATACAGAACATCCTGGCCCAGGAGTATCCATCTATTGAGATCATCATTGTGGATGATGGGTCAACGGATGATACTGCGGAGGTGGTCAAGCGTTTACCCATAGATGTCCGGTATTTTTATCAGGAAAACAGTGGCCCGGCGGCTGCACGCAACCGGGGTATCCGGGATGCTTCTGCGGATTTTATCGCCCTGCTGGATGTAGATGACCTGTGGCCGGATAAGAACCTCTTTCTCATGTCCCGTCACCTGATGGATGATCCGGATGTCCTGGTCGTGCATGGGCAGGCCCAGGTGCTTGATAAAGACCTGATTACGGATGAGTATAAGTATGTCGGGAGTCCCATGGAAGCATTCCAGGGTTACATCGGTGCTGGATTATACCGCAAAGAGGCCTTCAATGTTGTCGGCCTGTATGATACCTTCATGCGCATGGGCGAAGATGCTGACTGGTTCCAGAGGGCCACGGAACTCAGGATCAATCTAAAGAAGCTCGATGAGGTGACATTGTTTGTGCGCCGCCATGGCCATAATATGACGGAGGGCCTGGACCTGGTAGCCTTGAATACACTCACAGTCTTCAAAAAATCCCTGGACCGCATGAGACATCCTGTCCGGGATGAAGAAATTGCCCATCTGGCAGCGGATACCTCGGTTATTGTGCCTGTTTATAATGGTGAAGCCTATTTAACACAGGCACTGGACAGCATTTTATCACAGGGCATCCGCTTCAGGGAGGTGCTGGTCGTCGATGATGGCAGCACTGATCGCAGTGCTGAGATAGCACGTACTTTCAGCGCTAAGGTCAGGTTGATCACCCAGGAAAACAAAGGGGCTGCTGCGGCCCGAAACAGGGGTATCACCATGGCCCAGGGGACTTACCTGGCATTTCTGGATGCGGATGATCTCTGGGTGATGGGTGGAATAAAGCTGCTGTTGAAGACCTTCACGAATCAACCTGATCTGGACATCGTCTTCGGGCATGTGGAGCAATTTATCAGTCCGGAGCTTGATGAATCAGCCCGCCGGCCCCTGCGTAATGAACTCCGGGAGATGCCCGGGTACCTGATGGGGGCCATGGTCGCTAAGAAACTTGTCTTCGACAAGGTCGGCCTCCTTCCTGAGAACCTGCAATTGGGAGAGTTTATCGACTGGTTTCATCAGGCACAGCATCAGGGCGTCAAGTATAAGATGCTGGAGCCTGTCGTGATGCGGCGAAGAATTCATACCACCAATCAGGGGATACTGAAGAAAGCGCATATGCAGGACTATGCCACGGTGGCCCATGCCGCACTCAAACGGCTGAGAGAGGAACAAGGGAAGAAAAAGGAATAGTCCGGCAGGATTGCTTTCTCTGTATGTCCTTGTTAATCAGGCTTGAATGTTTCATGCTGAAACATCGTCTTCAGCCTCGGTTCCTGGTCTTCTTTCCGAAATACAAAGTTCTCCATCACCAGCATATCCATATCTGTTCTCATAAAACAACGGAAGGCATCGTCCGGGGTGCAGACAATAGGTTCGCCCCGCACATTGAAGCTGGTGTTGATGAGCAGTCCATATCCTGTCCGTTCCTTGAAATGACGGATCAGGGACCAGAACCTCGGGTTTGTTTCCCTATGCACACTCTGCAGGCGAGCAGAATAATCGATATGCGTTATGGCTGGGATGTCGGACCGCTGGAAATACAGCCGTTCATATAATGGTTTATCCTGATAACCATCCGGTAAGGGATGGATGCGTTTCTGATTCACGGGGACGACCAGCAGCATATAGGGCGATGGCCGGTCGATATGGAAATATTCCTGTTTGTCTTCGTCCAGCACTGCCGGGGCAAATGGCCGGAATCCTTCCCGGAATTTGATCTTTACATTCATGTGTTTCTGCATGGCCGGGCTTCTCGGATCACCCAGTATACTGCGGTTTCCCAGCGCCCGGGGTCCGAATTCCATGCGGCCCTGAAACCAACCCACTACCTTTCCTTCATCCAGTTCCTTGGCTACCAAGGACATGAGGGTCGATTCATCTTCGAATAAGTTGGCCTGGGCCTGATACCTCCGGATCACACTCCTGATGTCCTTCTCCTTAAAGGCAGGTCCGAGGTAGGCGCCCTGCATGGCATTTCCTTCCTGGTCCGGTTTTCTGTCCATCCCTTTCCATATATGCTGGCCCAGGTATGCTGCACCGAGTGCACCGCCTGCATCTCCGGCTGCCGGCTGGATCCAGATATCATCAAACATCCCGGATAACAGCAGTTTCCCACTGGCGACACTGTTCAATGCCACACCCCCGGCCATGACCAGGTGCCTGGCCTGGGTGAGTGCCCTGGCCGTCCGCGCCATCCGGAACAAGATGTCTTCAGTAACTTCCTGTATGGCCAGCGCCAGGTCCATGTGTTCCTGCTGCAGTGCTTCATGCTCCTGTTTGCGCGCTATGCCAAATAATTGCGCCCATCGACGGTCATCGGTCATTCTCAATCCTGTGGCAAAGCGGAAGTATTTCATATTCAATAGAATACTGCCATCTTCCCGGATGTCGACCAATTCACGGATGATCTTTTCCTTATAGATGCGCGTCCGTTCCGAATCATGATGGCCATAAGGCGCCAGTCCCATGAGTTTATATTCTCCACTGTTTACCCTGAACCCCAGGTAGTAAGTGAAGGCTGAGTACAGCATTCCGACGGAATGGGGGAAATGCAGTTCACGTAACAGGGTGATTTCTTTGCCTTTTCCATGTCCAATCGAAGCCGTAGCCCATTCCCCAACGCCATCCACCGTCAGGATGGCAGCTTCCTCAAAGGGCGAGGGGTAGAAAGCACTGGCAGCGTGGGAGAGGTGGTGCTCAGGAAAGAGCAGCGGAACGCGGGCCAAACCAAAGGTATGGAGCTCTCTCCGAAGTATTTGTTTCATGAACAGCTTCTCCCTGATCCAGACAGGGACGCCTTTCAGAAAGCTGCTCAGGCCTTGGGGTGCCATGGCATGGTAGGTTTCCAGTAGTCTTTCAAATTTCAGGAATGGTTTATCGTAGAAGGCAACGGCATCAATCTCTCCCATTGATATCCCTCCCTCTTCCAGAACGTAGGCAATGGCATGACGTGGGAATCGTGCGTCATGCTTGAGGCGCGTAAACCGTTCCTCATGGGCGGCGGCAATGATACGGTCGTCGCACAGAAGCACAGCCGCACTGTCGTGATAATAGGCAGATATACCAAGGATATAGGAGGCCATCAGAAAATCGTATAGATAAAGGGTGCAATGGCCGATCCATATGTCATAACGATCAGGAAGCCAAAGATCAGCAGCACCAGGATGAGGGGCATCAGCCAGTATTTCTTGCGGATGCGCAGAAATGCCCACAGGTCACGTAAGAACTCCATCTCGTGTTTAGTTTGTCAATTAATAAGGTTTCTCCAGGTCTCCGGCCGTGAACTTATGGTCACGAATTTTAAATACCGATTCCCAGCTCTTTTTAAAACTTTTTTTCATCAGGGGATCGTACCCCATTCCCTGGCGGATCATTCCGACAGGCACCACCATGAGCAGGAAAATCAAACCAAGCAAGAGGGAAGACATGACATAGCCCAGTCCGTGGGATATTTTTTGCCAGGCCCAGGTAAATGGCAGCAGCAGGGAAGGCAGTGTCATGGCAACGACCACCACCGGTATGGCGGCAAAGGCATACCTGATGTCTTTCACGAAGTATGCCATCAGCAGCAAGATGAGAACCAACGCCATCCCAGCGTCGGTATGTGCTTTGCGCTTGAACGGCCTGTCCTTATTTCCATTCTGTGTTTGTATCTGATCCTTATTGATCATACCAGCATTGTTCAGATGTTCGTGGACTCCATAAAAGGATGTAAATTTACCCAATATCTCATAATGTCGAATGATTGCAGTGGTAAACCCATGCAGATGGAAAAGAAAAAACCTTCAGGATATCACATTCACAAGGCATTGGTTGTAGTGATGGCCGTCATGGCGCTGCTCATAACGCGCTGGTCATGGATGGGAGGTTTAGATCCTCTGTGGGTTTGCGTCTCATCTGCAGCAGTATTCCTCTTGCTTTTCCTCAGGGGCAGGACATTTTGGCGGGTTGTATTTTTCAACTTGGCCGCCTTCTTCCTGATCCTGGCTTTGTTTGAATCCTATTTTGTGCTCAAAGCGCGTTGGAATCCCGGTCCCGTCGTCCATACTGAAGGCGTCTATGATCACATGCGTGATGAGGTTACCGGTGCCCGGATGGTCCCGGGTTCATCGCGACGGGCGATTAAGACCGTTGATGGAGCGTTGCTGTATGATGTGCAGATCACGGCTGATACGAATGGATTGCGGATTAGTCCGCCCTGCGAATCGGATTCGGCCTGCGGGATACTGTTCTTTGGCGACTCGTTTACCTTTGGCGAAGGGGTGAATGACAACGAAACCATGCCCTGGCGCGTTGGAGAAGCGCTTGGGAACAGTTATTGCATTTACAATTTTGCCCTGCATGGGTATGGTCCGCACCACATGCTGGCCCTGGTGGAGGGTGGACGGGTGTTTCCCGTTGTGACGCATGAGGTGAAGGACGTTATTTATGAGGTCTTGTACCCTGATCACGTCTTCCGGCTCGCGGGATACTTTGACTGGGATGTTTATGGTCCCTGGTATGAGCTTGATGATCAGGGAAATCCGGTGAGGCTGGGTAGTTTTGATACGCCGGGCAGGCTCAATGCATGGACCAGATGGATTTTGCGAAGCCAGCTCGGGTCCAAGGCTATGTATTATTTCAGGTATGACAGGACGAAGGACAAGGAGCGCTTTGTGGCCGTCCTTTTGCATACATGGGAACTGCTTCAGGTTCAATATCCCGACGCCCGTTTTCATCTTTTGCTATGGGACTGGACCGAAGGCCAGGACGATGTGTATTTCGACCGCCTCCGTGATGCGGGGATCCTGATACATGATGTCGAAACGTTTATTCCTAATGGCGATAAAAGCAATCCTGACCTGAAGATCAGTCCTTTTGACAAACACCCCAATGCCGCCTGCCAACAGCTCTTTGCTGATTACGTGCTGGCAAATATCATTCAGCCCTGTAATTGAGAGTAGTCGATGGCATGTAATCGTAGGTTAAGGATGCCTACGGATGGACTCCAACCGGTGTTGCTACACCATACAATTGGATTTGAGCATAGTGTATCAGGGTATCCAGTTCCTGGTTATACTGATCGGTCAGGCAGAGATAGTAGTGATCCAGGGCCTGTTTATACTTACCCAGTGCAGCCTCGCATTCACCCAGTTTCTGTAAGGAATACCGATGCAGGGGATATATCTTTATGGCGCGCTCGAAATAGGGGATGGCTTTTTCATATTCCTGCAGGTAATAATGCACCGTACCCAGGTCACTCAGACTGGGAACGGAATAGGGATTTTGTTCTATTGCTTTTTCCAGGTCCATTCGGGCTTCGCGCAGATTACCCCTGCTGAGGTTGGCATTACCACGAAACCAGAACAAGGGAATATTGCTGGGATCCAGCTGTCCGAACTCACTGTAGCCTCTGTCAATGGCTACCACGGCTGTGGCCCAGTCCTGCATCTTATGCGCAGCAAAAGCGTAATTAGTGTATACCTCTGCCTTGACCATTTTGCGGCCGATAAACATCCCTGTGGACAACAGCACCATTGCCATCAGGATGAATGCAGTCCTGTTCATGATTTTTACGCCAGCCTTGATGGGATGAACCTGGTGATAAGACCATAACAGCAGTGATGCAAGGAGCATCAGCATCATCTGCAGATCGATGCGCTCGTAGGGAAAGGAAAAGGAGGCATCAACACCATATCCGGTAATGCCGGCGATCATGAGGATGACCAGCACTTTCTGATGTTCATTGATCGACCTTCTCAGTGTTCTGAGCGCAATATACCAGAGTGAGATGAAAAAGGCAGCGTAGGTGATGAATCCGATGATCCCTTTTTCTGCCAGGACCCAGAGAAAGTCATTATGTGGCCTTCTCCAGTTGTGAAAATAGCTTTCATTTGGATTAGGCTGGTAGTATTTGGGAATGAGAATCTTCCAGTTCCCGGCGCCCACACCTGTCAGGGGCTTTTCCTTGATCATTTCAAGGGTGTTTCGCCAAATACTCACTCGTTTTTGCCGGTTGGCTGTTTGTGTGTCAAAGATGGAAGCCACACGTTTCTCCAGGCCCTGAATGGCCTCAGCATTGCTTCGCATGGGCTTGTAGGCAGGATGTCCGAGAGAATATTGGTTGATCAGATACGCTGAGCCGAAGGCCATGATATGAACAATGGCCAGCAATACTATATTGCGTTTGAATTGATGTAGCCCTTGTGCCTTCATTCCCTGCCGAAACACCATTACCAGTATCAGGCTCACCATCATGAATACCGCTGTGGCTAGCCAGATGGACCTTGTCTGAAGCAGGAGCATCATCAGGAGTATCAAGCCCAGAACCAGCACTGCGACGGACTTCTCCCTTGTCCCCGCCGTGAGCAGGGCGTAATACAACAACGGGATTGTCATGTAGGCCATGGCCGAGAAGATATTTTTATGCGACATCAGACCTTTGACCTGGTACAGTGCATCCATATCAGGGTGACGGAATACATGTGTGAAATACTCGAAGAGCCCGATGGAAGCCAACGCCAGCCCCAGCAATATGCTGACCACCACGAAGGGACGGGCGGACCCGGACCTGATCAACAGGCTGGTCGTTATGATCAGGAAGAGGAAGGATAGAAAGATACGAATGACATCGAAAACACCCTCATATGGACTCATGGCTATGAGCAACGACAAGGCTGAAATAAGCATAAAGACGCCCCATATCCAGACCGGCGGACGGTAGAGCAGGCTCATCTCCGGGAGTTTGTGCCGCGACAGAATCAGGAAGATCAGCAGCATTGCGATCACGATGACCGAGAGCACCATGAATTTGGGTACCAAGGTCACATCGATGGCGCGGTTGTATACAAAGAGGCTGACCAGGAGCAGGCAGAGTGCCGCAAAAGTCCATGTAATCCAGGCAGGAAATGACTTGATGACCTGCGGTTTCGGTTTAGCCATATGGGTGTTGTCAATAAGGATCTGTGAAAAGTGGGTAAAGATAAAAAAGAGATGGTTACTCTATATTAAGAACTTATTAATATAGAAAAAATTTGGGTATAAAAGAATACGCATCCGGAAAGGGTGCCCGGATGCGTATTCAAACTCAGGTTAGATAGGCTTACTTCTGTATCCTCATGCCATAGAAGGAGCGGTAAACGAAGAACAGCCCGATCAACAGGAACCCAATGCCGATATAGGGGAAATAATTTGTAACGCCTGTTTCGCGGGAATGAATGATCATATGGATCGAGATCTCTGCGGCCAGCAATCCGAACAGTGTGGAGAACTTGATGATGGGGTTCAGGGCCACGGATGAGGTGTCCTTATAGGGGTCACCAACGGTATCGCCCACCACGGTAGCATCATGCAATGGCGTCCCTTTTTGTTTCATCTCCACTTCCACCACTTTTTTGGCATTGTCCCAGGCTCCGCCCGTATTGGCCATGTACATGGCCTGGAAGAGTCCGAAGACAGCGATGGATATGAGATAAGCCACGAAAAAGTTCGGGTCAAAGAAGGCGAAAGCCAGTGTCAGGGAGAAGATAACGCCGAAGATGTTCCACATCCCGTTTTGGGCATATACGGTACAGATGCGAACGACATTTTTGGAGTCCTCGATATTGGCTTCCTGCCTGTCCAGGCGGATGTTCTTCTTGATGTATTCAACGGCGCGGTAAGCGCCGGTAGTGACGGCCTGCATACTGGCACCGCTGAACCAGAAGATGACGGCTCCACCCGTGATGAAACCCAGGATAACCTGGGGATCCATCAGCTCCAGTTGGAGGAGTCCTACTTTCTTAAGGAGAAGGATGATGGAGAAGATCATGGTCGTGGCACCAATCACGGCCGTTCCGATCAGCACCGGCTTGGCCGTTGCCTTAAAAGTATTACCGGCGGAGTCGTTGGCCTCCAGCAGATGCTTGCCCTTCTCAAATGAAGGTGTAAAACCGAAGTCTTTTTTCAACTCCTCACTGATGCCCGGCAGGGATTCAATCCGGCTCAGTTCGAAGACCGACTGGGCATTGTCGGTAACGGGTCCGTAGCTGTCGACAGCAATGGTAACAGGTCCCATGCCCAGCAATCCGAAAGCGACCAGTCCGAAGGCAAAGATGGAAGGATATTCCATGTACTGACTTAGTCCGAGGGTACTGAAATAGGCCGCCACAACCATGAGTCCGGCGATGATGATACCTTTCCAGAAGGCGCTGAAGTTACCGGCTACCATGCCGCTCAGGATGGTCAGGGATGTACCGCCCTGCTCGGAGGCCGTGACAATCTCTTTGACGTGACGTGAGTGGGAACTGGTGAAGGCTTTGGTCATTTCAGGAATGATAGCCGCAGCCAATGTCCCGAGGCTGATGATCACCGATAATTTCCACCAGAGATTGGTTTCCGCTATGCCGCCGGGCATCGCGAGGTTGCCGATCAGGAGGTAACTGACTGCAAATGTGACGAATATCGATAAGATAGAGGTAATCCAGACAAGGTTGGTAAGCGGGATTTCAAAATTGAAGAGCTCCTTATGGCCAAAACGCTTGCGTGCGATGATGTCATTAATATAATATGCACCCAGCGAGGTTGCGATCATGAGGATACGCATGGCGAAGATCCATGTAATAAGTGTGCTCTGGAAGGGAATGTCCGGAATGGCCAGCACGATGAAAGCGATCAGGGCCACGCCGGTCACTCCGTAGGTTTCAAATCCGTCGGCGGTAGGCCCAACGCTGTCACCGGCATTGTCACCGGTGCAATCAGCAATGACGCCGGGATTTCTGGGGTCATCCTCAGGAAGCTTAAAGACGATTTTCATCAGATCCGCACCAATATCGGCGATCTTGGTGAAGATCCCGCCTGCAATCCTTAAGGCGCTGGCGCCCAGAGATTCACCAATGGCGAACCCGACAAAACAGGCTCCTGCACTCTCTCCGGGTACGAAGAGCAGGATGATGAGCATCATGATCAGCTCGACACATACCAGGAGCAATCCGACACTCATCCCCGACTGCAGGGGAATACCCATCACCTTGAAAGAGTTGTTTCGCAGGGCTGCGAATGATGTGCGGCTGTTGGCCAGGGTATTGATGCGGATGCCAAACCAGGCTACACCGTATGAACCCAGGATGCCGATCACTGTCCAGAACAATATCAGCAACACTTTTGCGATTCCTATTCCCTCAACCAGTCCAAGGAAATAATAGACAATGGCGGCACCTACGATGACAAACAGGATGGCCAGGAAGCGGCCCTGTTGCAAAAGGTAGGTTTTGCATGTCTCGTATATGATATTGGAGACATCTGCCATGGCTTTGTGGACTGGAATCTTGCGAATGTTCAGGTATTGCCAGATCCCGAAAAGGATTCCTATACCAATAATGATAAAACCATACATCAGCAATGACCATCCATTCATTCCGACCACGGGGAAAAAACTTTCGCGGAGATCCGGTATCGGCAGGTCTGCTTCACTCGCAAGGAGGCTGAAGGGTAGGAGCCCTGCTGCGAGGGCCAGCATGAGAATCTTCTTCATCGGTGGTGATTTTTATGTCGGGAACCCGCAAATTAAAGGAGTTCGGACGAAAAATCCTAATGGAACCTGCGGATTGACATGGATTTGCCATTTTGCATTTATGCCTGGTTTTTCAATGATGCTAGTCTTTCCATCAGGCGAATGAATATTGTTATATTTGGATTCCCAAAATCAAGCCATAAAACGATTGCATGGAAAAGATCCGACTCGAGGTCGTCGGCATGTCCTACAGCCAGTCCCAGAGCGGGGCATATGCCCTTATTCTGGTGGAATCAGGAGGAAAGCGCCGTCTGCCCATCATCATAGGAGGGTTTGAGGCTCAGGCGATTGCCATTGAGCTAGAGAAAATGAAACCCAGCCGCCCTCTTACGCATGACCTGTTCAGAAGCTTTGCACAGGCTTATCACGTCAATATCAAAGAGGTGGTGATCAATAAGTTTCAGGAAGGGGTGTTCTTTGCCCGGCTGGTCTGCGATCGGGGTGGTGAATCCTGCGAGATAGACTCACGTACTTCCGATGCTGTCGCACTTGCCTTACGTTTCAATTGCCCTATCTATACTTATCCTGCCATCATGGATGCTGCCGCCATATCGGTCGACGATGAAGTCATTGAGGAGATGAATGAGATCCCCCCCGACGATGAGGAGAATACACGGAGCAGTCTGTTCCTTTATACGCTTGAAGAGCTTCAGGAGATGCTCGATAAAGCGATTAGCCAGGAAGAATATGAAGAGGCGTCAATGATCCGCGATGAGATCAACCGCAGGAAGAATGAAGGAGAGGACGCATAAGAAAACCGGGAAATATTAATTCAATCAAAAGCGGAAGAGGATGAAGATCAGGACGATAATCTTAGGCTTGGGCTTATGCCTGGCCCTTTCCCAGTTTGCTGCCGCCCAGGAAACACTGACCGTCGCGGCGGATAGCATCATGTCCATATCCGGCACGGAGTTTCAAGATAGCATTCCACAGCAATCAGGCCATAGTCAGGTTCTCCCGGCTACTGATACTGCCGGCATCAGTCTTTATTCCATCTTCCGTGGGCTGATCGGAATGCTTGTTCTGGTGTTTATATCCTGGTTGCTGAGTTCTAACCGCAAAGCCATATCATGGCGGGTGGTGGCCATCGGACTTGGTTTTCAGCTCGTCCTGGCTCTTGGTGTGCTGTATGTACCCTTCGTACAGCTGTTCTTCGAGTTTATCGGCAAACTTTTTGTCAAGGTGCTCGATTTCACAGAAGCCGGAACCGAATTTCTCTTCAGTTCGATGGTTACCGGCAAGATAGAGCCGGGACTGATCACCTTTGCCGTCAAAATCCTTCCAACCATCATCTTCTTTTCAGCCCTGACCAGCGTTTTGTTTTACCTGGGCGTCATCCAGAAGGTGGTGTATGGGATGGCCTGGGTCATGACCAAGGCCTTGCGACTCTCCGGTGCTGAAAGTCTATCTGTTGCAGGTAATATCTTTCTGGGTCAGACTGAAAGTCCGTTGATGATCAAAGCCTACCTCGAGAAGATGAACCGTTCGGAGATACTGCTCGTGATGGCCGGAGGCATGGCAACCCTGGCTGGGGGCGTGCTTGCTGTCTATATCAGTTTCCTCGGGGGAGACGACCCTGTTCAACGGCTGCTCTTTGCCAAGCATCTGCTCACAGCTTCGGTGATGGCCGCCCCAGGCGTGGTAGTCATCTCGAAAATCCTGGTTCCCCAGACGGAGGATATCAGCCGCAATATTGAAATCACGGCAGATAAAGCAGGTAAAAATATCCTGGATGCCATTAGCAATGGAACGCGCGAAGGGCTGAAGCTTGCAGTGAATGTTGCTGCTATGCTGTTGGTTTTCATTGCCTTCATAGCATTGGTAAATTATGTGTTCCTGAAAGTTGGCGATTGGACCAGCCTGAATACACTGATCGCAGATTACACAGGGGGTCAGTTCGAACAGCTCAGCCTGCAGTTTGTGCTTGGTTACACCCTCGCACCCCTGATGTGGTTGCTGGGCGTTCCAACCGCAGATATGACATTGGTGGGTCAGATGCTGGGTGAGAAAACCATTATGACCGAGTTTATTGGGTATGTAAGTCTGGCTGAACTAAAGACAGCCGGTGCTTTTGCAGATCCCAAGTCCATCATCATGGCTACCTATATGCTCTGTGGATTCGCGAATGTGGCCTCCATCGGCATCCAGATAGGCGGGATCGGATCCCTGGCCCCCAACCAGCGCCTGCTGCTCACACAGTTTGGATTCAAGGCCCTGATTGCCGGAACCCTGGCTTCTTTAATGTCGGCAACCATTATCGGGATGATCCTCGGGTAAGTTGGTCATGTAGAACATTAATATAAATCTTAAAGATGAAGCAATACCTTGACCTGCTGAGCCATGTGATGGAAAAGGGCGTTGATAAGGCCGACCGCACCGGTACGGGTACGCGCAGTGTTTTCGGTTATCAGATGCGTTTCGATCTTCAGCAGGGTTTTCCTTTGCTCACAACCAAGAAACTGCATATCAGGTCTATCGTACATGAGCTTTTGTGGTTTCTAAAGGGCGACACCAATATTGCCTATTTGCATGATAACAGAGTGCGTATCTGGGATGAATGGGCACGCGACGATGGCAGTCTGGGGCCTGTATATGGTGCCCAATGGCGCTCCTGGCCTTCCGACCGGGGTGCGATAGATCAGATAGCGCAGGTCCTTCATCAGCTTCGACATAACCCAGACTCGAGAAGGATCATCGTCAGTGCATGGAATGTCGGACAACTCGACCAGATGGCCCTGGCACCCTGCCATGTGCTGTTTCAGTTTTATGTAGCCGGAGGAAGGCTTTCCTGTCAGCTCTACCAGAGAAGTGCTGATCTTTTTCTGGGGGTCCCGTTCAACATTGCCTCATACGCATTGCTGACACACATGATTGCTCAGGTTTGTGAGTTGCAGCCCGGTGAGTTCATCCACACCTTTGGAGATGTGCATATATATAACAACCACATGGATCAGGTCAGGCTTCAACTTGGACGCGAGCCCAATCCACTGCCGGAGCTATGGCTCAATCCGGCGGTGAGGGATCTCTTTGAGTTCCGGTTTGAGGACGTTGAAATCCGCAACTACGATCCGCACCCGCATATCAAAGCCGACGTCGCTGTGTAGTATCCACTTTAAAAGTATAATATGTTACCACCCATTTCCATCATTGTAGCCGTTGCATCCAACTATGCCATTGGAAAAGACAATCAGCTACTATGGCATATTCCGGAGGATTTGAAGCGGTTCAAGGAATTGACTTACGGCCATGTAATCATCATGGGTAAGCGAACCTGGGAATCCCTGCCGCGCCGGCCATTACCCGGGCGCACCAGTGTGGTATTGAGCGACCAGCCCGGAGAACATCTGGAAGGAGCCAAAGTGGTACTCAGCATAGAAGAAGCTATCCAGCAATGCAGGCCGGATGAGGAGAATTTTATCATTGGCGGAGGAAGTGTCTACAGACAGTTTCTGCCTTTGGCTGCCCGGCTCTACCTAACACGTGTTCATCAGGATTTCGAGGGAGATACCTTTTTTCCTGAGCCGGATCCACATGATTGGGTGCTAATATCCCGTGAAGATGTTTCAGCGGGGCCTGGCAATGAATTCGCATACAGTTATGAGATCTACGAAAAGGCCTCGTTGCACCAGGATCTGGCGGATTATGTGATTTGCTGAAAAGAGCCCATCCTGTTATATCACGTCTTCTGGGGCTTTTTCTTGGCAGCGGGGAAGAGAATATTATTGAGGATGAGGCGATAGCCCGGGCTGTTCGGGTAGAGGTTCAGGTCTGTGGCCGGATCACCGATGAAGTGCCTGTAATCTTCCGGATCGTGGCCCCCCAGGAATGTCCATGTTCCTTTTCCATGCTCTCCGTGTATATACCTTACCTCATTGGCCTGCTTGGTTTCCCCAAGAATAAGGACATGAGACTTCAGGTGATCCTTATTGAAGGCGGTAGACTGTCCCATAAAACCTTTGATGACTGTCTCATGGTTCTGACATAACATGGTTGGAACAGGATCCCATTTTGCACTGAAATCGAACAAGGTAAAGAAATCGTTGGCCTGTCCGATTTTCCGGGTCTGGGGATTCACATCGATACTGGAGATCTCATATTCATATGGACTGGTGCTCAGCTTGAAACCCGTGAAAGCAAAACAGTTGTCATAATTGAGTTTTTGTTGAGCATTGGGATCCATAGGGTCGCCATCGAACATGACATCACAAATATCGACGCCATCAGCAGCCAGGGCAACGTCGTAGCTGTCGGGGGCGGAGCACATAGCGAACATATACCCTCCTCCCGTGACGAAATCCCTGATATTCTTGGCAACCGCAAGCTTAAGCTGGCTGACCTTCTGAAACCCAAGTTTTTTGGCCATGGCCTCGGAATAGGCTACATCCTCCTTATACCAGGCCGCATTGCGGTAGGCTGACCAAAACTTACCATACTGACCGGTGAAGTCCTCATGATGAAGGTGCAACCAGTCATACATGGGTAAAACGCCACTCAGCACCTCTTCATCATAGATCACATCATAGGGGATTTCGGCATAGGTCATCACCAATGTCACGGCATCATCCCAGGGTAGTCTTGTTTTCGGGGAATAGATGGCCACACGGGGAGCTTTTGTGAGCTTGATGACTTCCATATTCACCGCCGGCTCAGCGATTTCCTGCAGTATGGCCGTGCTCTGTGCATCGGCGATGATCTGGAAAGACACCCCTCTGATGACACATTCCTTTTCAATCTGGGGATGGTACTGGCTCATAAAACTGCCACCCCGGTAGTTGAGTAGCCACATCACTTCAACATCTTGAGTGAGCGTCCAATATGCGATGCCGTAAGCTTTCAGGTGATTCTTCTGCTGCTGGTCCATCGGGATCAGCAAATAAGCTGCCCTGAGACCTGAAAAGGGCAGTAACAGTAGTATAATGATTCCCAGGATGTATCGTTGGCGCTTCATATCCATTTTTGAAAGTAGAAAGATATTAAACGTATCTGCAAACAGATTTCTTATGTAACAACATCAGAACCGGCAGGTTGTTCAGCTTAATAAGGCAGGTCTTCGTCCGGCATATCGTTCATGCGCGACTGGACGATGCGTGTACTCCAGCCGTTGATATCATCCGGCATGTCAAAGTGTGCAGGAAGGGCATTGCTGTCCAGTTCCTCAAATCGTGCAAATTTGTCGATGAAGCGCATGCGGATCTCAGCGAGGGCGCCGTTACGGTGTTTGGCAATGATGATGTCAGCCATCCCCTTGGTCGGTCCTTTCTCATCATTGTCAATCTTGTAATATTCAGGCCGGTATATAAAAAGGACCATATCGGCATCCTGTTCGATAGCCCCGGATTCGCGCAGGTCAGACAGGATGGGTTTCTTGGATTGAGACTGGGGCCGGGTTTCGACAGAACGGTTGAGCTGGGATAGTGTAATAATGGGAACATCCAGTTCCTTGGCCAGGCTTTTCAGGCTACGGGAAATGTTGCTGATTTCCTGTTCGCGGGTTCCGGATTGTTTTTCTTTATCACTCGACATCAGCTGGATATAGTCGATGATAATGATCTTGATATCGTGCTGTGCTTTAAGTCTCCGGCATTTGGCCCTGAGGTCGAAGATAGAAAGAGCCGGGGTGTCATCGATCAGGATGGGAGCTTCAATCAGGTCCGTGATCTTGCTGTGAAGCTGTTTCCATTCATATTCTTCCAGTTGCCCCCTTTTCAGTTTATCAGCCGAGAGCTCTGACTCAGCCGAGATGAGTCGGGTGACCAGCTGGATGGAAGACATTTCAAGGGAGAAGATGGCAACGGGTTGTTTGTGCTCAACGGCGATATTGCGCGCCATCGAGAGTGCGAAAGCTGTTTTACCCATACCTGGTCTGGCAGCGAGCACGATCAGATCGGAGCGTTGCCATCCCGCCGTGATCCTGTCCAGGCTGAGGTAGCCGCTGGGGACACCCCGCAGGCTGCCATCGTGGTTACGGGCTGCTTCGATGTCACGGATGGCTTCTGTCACCAGCGACTGCATAGTTTCATAGTCCCGGCGAAAACTAGTTTCGCTGATGCTAAACAGCTCTTTTTCAGCTTCATCCAGGATGTCAAATACGTCCTTGGTGTCTTCATAACTGTCACGTATAATGGCCGAAGATATCTCGATGAGCTTGCGCTGTATGAATTTCTGGGACAGGATACGGGCGTGGAACTCCACATTGGCGGCTGAAGCAACACGGTTGGATAATTGACTGATATAATATGGTCCGCCTACCAGGTCCAGCTTGCCACTTTTTTTAAGCTCCTGTGTGACAGTCAGGATGTCAACAGGCTCTGACTTATTAAACAGGGAAATGATGGCATCAAAGATGATCTGATGGGTATCCTTATAAAAAACTTCCGGTTTAAGGATGTCGATAACGGCTGTCAAGGCATTCTTTTCCAACATGATAGCGCCAAGAACAGCCTCTTCCAGGTCGATTGCCTGCGGGGGCAACTTGCCATGGAGCGGCAGGCTGGCCTCTGTGGTAGAGGTAAACTTTCTTTGCCTGGGATTTCCGGCCTGGGGTAACTTGTTTTCCATGGGGTCAAAATTACACAATCTGACCTGCTGCCGGGGCTCCAAGTTTTCAACAAAACCGGTTTTCTGGTGCCCTGAGATCTTCCTTCTGAAAAACTGAAGGCATGGTTCCAGGATGTCATCTGCGTCCGGAATTCATCATCTTTCCATTGAGGCAGTGGCAATGCCGGAATTCACTACCTTTGTGTGGCATTTTTGTATGCAGAGATGTAGATATTAGTTTTGTTGATTTAACCTCATATCTTATGGATATACAATATATTGGTGAATTTCTTTTTCCAGGAAAGCTGGGCCATTGGGCCATTTCTTTCTCATTTCTGACAGCCCTTGCCGCCGCAATCATCTATGCGATGCCGCAGTTCCGGCCTCATGCTTCCGCACAGGCCGTGCAGTTCCGTAAGTGGGGACGTTGGCTGTTCAGCTTGCATTTTGTGCTCATGTTGACGGCAGCAGGTGCGCTGTATTACCTGATATTCAATCATCATTTTGAGTACCGCTATGTTTGGCAATATTCCTCCAGAGACATGGCACCAGAGTACATCTTGTCCTGTTTCTGGGCAGGGCAGGAGGGTAGCTTCTTTGTCTGGGCATTCTGGCAAGCCTTGCTTGGTGTGCTGGTTATCTGGAAGGGCCGTGATTGGGAGATGCCGGTGATGGCGATCGTAGGATTATCCCAGGCCTTCCTGATGAGCATGTTGCTGGGCTGGGACCTCGGATTCATGAAACTGGGCGGCGATCCTTTCATCCTGCTGCGCGAAGTACCCGCCAATCTGGGCGCAGATATTTTCCAGAATCCAAACTATTTAAAGCAGATCATCGACGGCAATGGGTTGAATCCCTTGCTTGAAAACCCCTGGATGGTATCACACCCTCCCGTTTTGTTTCTGGGTTATGCCTCGGTTCTAATCCCATTTGCATACGCCATCAGTGGCTTATGGACGGGTCGTTACCATGCATGGATGACAGCCGTTAGGCCCTGGGCCTTGTTCTCTGCCATGGCTCTGGCTACCGGTATCCTCCTGGGGGGAGCATGGGCCTATGTTGCCCTGACTTTCGGTGGTTTCTGGGCCTGGGACCCGGTGGAAAATGCTTCGCTGGTCCCCTGGCTGACACTGATGGCAGGAATCCATTTCCTGATTGCCAGCCGGAACCATAACATCAGCCTGCTGTCTTCCTTCCTGTTCCTGGGTTTTGCCTATGTGATGGTGTTGTATTCCAGCTACCTCACCCGCAGTGGCATCCTGAGCGAGACGTCCGTGCACAGCTTTGGGGATGACGGACTGGCCAATCAGCTCATTATCTTCGTACTGACTTTCCTACTGATTACGATTCTTCCTTTCCTTCGCAGGTATAAGGATATCAACAAGCGAGAAAAGGAAAACCTTCTCAGCCGTGAGTTCTGGATGTTTTTGGGTGGGATGGTGCTGGTGCTGTCTGCCTTCCAGATCATCTTCACAACCTCCATTCCTGTCGTCAATGCCATCCTGGGTACCAATATTGCACCGCCGATTGATCCGGTAACGTATTACAACAACTGGCAGTTGCCCTATGCCGTGCTGATCGGATTATTGATTGGATTCAGTCAATACATGGCCTTTGGCCCGAATGCGGGGAGGAGTTTTCTAAACCGGGTCTGGCCGGGTCTGCTTGTGGCGGTAGGATTGACGGTCTTCTTCAGTATGACTTTCGGGATTTCCCGGCCCACCTATATTGTCCTGATTTTCGGTCTCAGTGTTGCCTTGGTTTCTTCTTTTGAGGTATGGCAAAAGAAAGGGTTCCGGCTCCCACGTGCCGGATCAGCACTTACACATCTCGGATTTGCACTCTTCCTGATCGGTGTTGTCATCACCTTTAGCAACGAAACGGTGATCAGCAAGAATACCACTGCCTTCGATCTGGGGGATGCAGCCAGCAATACTGAAAACCAGCTACTATTACGTGGTGATACGGTCCCTATGGGTTCTTATGCCGTTACCTACCAGGATAAGTGGGTGGAAGGTACACGGACATACTTCAAAATCCAGTTCCTGGAATACAACAGAAAAGCGGATGCCTGGCTGGATGCTTTCACGATCACCCCAAATATCAATGTGAATCAGCGTATGGGCAATGTATACGAGCCGGCAACGGTAACCCACCTTGACAAGGATGTATATGCTTTTATCAGCTTCGCCGAGTTGGGTCCTGCTGCTTCTGGAGGATACAATCTGATACGTGAATCAGAGTCCAGGGTCGGCGATACGGTCGATTTTCCCGGGTATCAGATCATCATGGATTCACTCATTGTGCAGGATGTGAATGAGGATTACTCCAGTGCACGATTATCGGTGAAGATGCTGGTAAGCGGACCCATGGGAAATCATATCGAGCTCAGACCCAGTTATATCCTTGATGATGGAAAGGCCTTTAATGAGGTGGTCTCTGATCCTGCGCTGGATTTTGGGATCAGGTTTGAACGTGTATCGGAGACGGCACAACATGTCTGGCTTGGCTTTTACCAGAAGCAGATGGATTATGTTGTATTGAAGGCCATCATCTTCCCCTTCATTTTGATTATGTGGCTGGGAGTTGCCATCATGCTCTTTGGGATGGTGCTGGCCATGGTCCGTCGTATGGGGCCGCAATAGGGAGTCAGGAATATTTTACCTTTGGCCTGATATGGAGATACAGGACGTTATCCTCATTGGCACGGGCCGCCTGAGCCAGTTTTATGCCCGTCATCTACCTGGGCTGGGCTTGCCCATCCACCAGGTTTACGGTCGTGACCCTGTGAAAGCCGGCTATGTGGCATCTTTGTGCGGTGCGGATGCTGTGACGCAGTGGCAGTCGCTTCGCAAAGGTGCTTCGCTTTATCTCGTTCTGGTATCTGATCAATCCATCCCAGAGGTCGCCGGTAACCTCATGCTTAGGGACGAGCTGTTGGTACATGCGGCAGGCAGTCTTCCGGCTGATATATTCTCCGGATTGACAGATCATTATGGTGTTTGCTGGCCCTTGCAGACATTTTCTGAAGGCCATTATCCGGATCCTGCGGATATTCCTTTTATCATTGAAGCAAGCAATCCACTGGCAGAGAGGAAATTGAAGGCTTTTGCCTCTTGTTTGTCCTCAATGGTTCAGACAGCATCATTCCAGGAAAGGCAGATCATGCACCTTGCCGCCGTATTTGTGAGTAATTTCTCCAATCATCTGTATGCCATGGCTGAGGAATTGCTGGCAACACATCGCCTGCCTGCGCACCTGCTGGCGCCTATTATTCGCCATACAGCTGCGCGGGTTGGCAGTCAACCGGCCCGGCAAATGCAAACTGGCCCGGCTGTGCGTTTTGATCATGCCGTTTTAGAAAGTCAGCTTTCCCTATTGTCTTCACACCCGGAGTGGGCTGAAGTCTATCGTTTACTGACGCAATCAATACAGGATTTTGCAAACCATCCCGAACCCCATGAAGAACTATAAGCAGCTGCTCCACAAGGTCACAACTTTTGTGTTTGATTATGACGGTGTCCTCACTGATGGCACCATTCTTATTGACAATGACGGTGATTTGCTCCGTACTGCCAATGTCAGGGATGGCTTTGCCATACGCCAGGCGGTGAAGAAAGGCTACCGGGTGGCCATAATATCTGGTGGCCGCACCGAATCGGTCAGGAAACGCTTTTCAGTGTTGGAGGTCCACGATGTTTTCCTGGGTGTGGGGGATAAACTGAGAGTTTTTGAAGATTATTTGAAAGACAAAGGCTTGCAGGCAGAGGAAGTCTTGTTTATGGGAGATGATATCCCCGATTATGAGGTGATGCAGGTGGCCGGTGTTCCATGCTGCCCGGCAGATGCCGCCGAAGAAATCAAGTCGGTCTCGGTATACATCTCGCAGTACCCCGGTGGCCGCGGTTGTGCCCGTGATGTCATTGAACAGGTCATGCGGGTACAGAACAAGTGGTTTGATAAGCAGGCCTTTAGCTGGGATGTATAACAGGATAACATCCATCAAGAATAGACCATGACAGAGACAGCCTCACCTTTAAATACTTTCAACAACAACTGGGATCTCATCCTTGCTTCTGCATCCCCGCGCCGGGCCAGTTTGATGAAAGAAATGGGATTGAATTTCAGGGTTATGCCGCTAGATACCGATGAGGAGATCCCGGCAGGTATTCCCGTAGCCGAGGTGGCTGTTGCCCTGGCTGTGCGCAAAGCCGCGGCTTTTCCATCTGATATGATGCTCGCAAACACCCTGCTCCTTACAGCAGATACCATTGTCGTTAAAGATGGCCGGATCCTTGGAAAGCCCGCCAATCGTGAAGAGGCCATCATCACCCTGAAAGCCCTGTCGGGTGCCATGCATGAGGTGATTACGGGCATACACCTGCGCGCCCTTCATAAGTGCCTCAGCTTTTCCGTCAGTACATCTGTATGGTTTAAAGAATTATCTGAAGAACAGATAGCCTGGTACGTGGACCAATACCATCCTTTCGATAAAGCGGGTGCGTATGGCATACAAGAGTGGATAGGCTATACGGGCATCTGCCGGATTGAAGGATCTTACTTCAACGTTGTGGGGCTCCCTACCAGCCGGCTCTATGATGAATTGCTGCAATTCTGATGCTTTTTTTTTAGAGAATTGCGTCCTTATTCTTGGCAGAATCATGCCAGACATATTACATATATAGTTAATTAGTATCATATTAATCACCTGCTCAGGATATTATGGTATTTACTGCCATACGGAATTTTTTAATAATTTTTTTAATTCGAACATACTACAACCTAATATATTTTTAACTTTCTCTGCCTTTACTGCCGTATAAAAGCAAGCCTTTCATTCGATTTTAAAGTTCAAGTTAACTGATTGTTTTCCTTAATCATCAACAGTGATGAAAAGACTGTATCTATTGGGTTTTGGTTTGGTAATGTCCCTGGGAGTATATTGCCAAAGTATTGATATTCAGGTAAAAGTTCTATTACAAGGTGCCTACGCAGGTGGAGGGGTGATGACAACCCATTTGAATGCGGGAAACCATTTGCCCTTGAATCAACCGTACAATGCCGGTATCTGGGCTTATCCGGGAACGGAAGCCCTGACTGCTATTCCGGCCCAGATGGTGGATTGGGTGCTGCTGGACCTGCGGTCGGCGCCGGATACAGCGGTGGCACGTAAGGCCTGTTTACTGTATTCTGATGGCAGTATCAGGGATGTAGACGGCAACAGCCAGATACAGTTTAATGTACCGCCGGGCGACTATTATGTTGCCGTTTTGCACAAATCCCATCTTTCAGCCATGAGTGCATCACGGCTGTCCCTTCCGTCCTCTGGTTTGCTGGACTTCTCGGATACGGCGGCTTTTCCGGTATACGGGCGTTGCGTGATCCAGCTGGCAGGAGGGGTTGAGGCCATGATAGCAGGGGATATCACAGATGACAAGATGTTGAAATACAGCGGATCGAATAACGACCGCAGCCCTATCCTGCAGCGGATCCTGGGTGTTGTTGGTGGCACGGCCATCAACGCTCTTATCCAGGGTTACTACCGTGAAGACCTGCGCATGGATGGTAATGTCAAATACAGCGGTTCGAACAACGATCCGTCGATGATCATACAAAACCTCGTCACCCTGACCGGCAGCAATGCCATCAATGCCACCTTTAGCGGCCCGGTGCCGCATGCCGTGCATGCGCCATTGCCGTGCTTTCCCCAGCCTGACCAGGCTAACGCCGGTCCGGATAGCCTGAATATCCAGGGAACCAGTATCCAGCTTCAGGCCAATACCCCGGTGAATGGTAGTGGTCAGTGGTCGGTGGTTAGTGGACTGGGAGGAAACTTTGCCGATGATACCCTGGCAACAACCTTATTTACTGGAGTAACAGGTTCTACCTATACCCTGGTGTGGACCATCTTCACGGTATGTGGGAGCAGCAGTGATACGGTACATATTGGTTTTGCTTTCCCGAACTGCGGCCTTATCATTGATGTCAGAGATGGACAGCAATATCCGACAGTGCTCATCGGCAGCCAGTGCTGGATGGCCAGGAACCTTAACATCGGTAACATCATCACGGGTACAAATACCCAGATAAATAACAGCATCATAGAAAAGTATTGTTATGATAATGATGCAGCCAATTGTGCCATCTATGGCGGGCTTTACCAGTGGGACGAGATGATGGGATATTCCACAACGCCAGGTGTCCAGGGTATCTGCCCTGATGGCTGGCATGTCCCAACCGATGCCGAGTATTGCACCCTGACGACTTTCCTGGATTCAACGGTGGATTGTAACAGCGGGGGATGGAGTGGCACAGACGCAGGCAGCAAGATGAAGGAAACGGGCACTGCGCATTGGAATTCACCCAATGCTGATGCCACCAATAGCAGTGGCTTCACCGCTCTCGGGGGTGGGCTCCGCTTCGACGATGGTAGCTTCGGTTACCGCAATGCTTATGCGCTCCTATGGACGTCCTCAGCGTTCTCCACCGAAATCGGAATTCACCGAAACGTAGGCCATGACTACGGCGGTGTGCACAGGGGTACTTACGACCTCAAAACAATGGGATTTTCAGTCAGGTGTATTCAGGGTGTTTATACCTGCACCCCCCAACCCGACCAGGCAAATGCCGGTCCGGATAGCCTGAATATCCAGGGAATCAGTATCCAGCTTCAGGCCAATACCCCGGTGAATGGCAGTGGTCAGTGGACAGTGGTTAGTGGATTGGGAGGTAGCTTTGCCGATGATACCCTGGCAACCACGCTATTTACAGGTCAGGCAGGATCAACCTATACGCTGGCTTGGACTATCTCTACGGTATGCGGGAGCAGCAGCGATACGGTGTTATTTCAGTTCCTCCAGGTATCTCAAACCTTTGTCCAATGTGGTGATACGCTCACTGATACGAGAGATGGGCAGCAATACCCCACCGTGCAAATAGGAACCCAATGTTGGATGGCGAAGAACCTGAACATAGGCACCAGAGTAAACGGGAGCAACGATCAAGTAAACAATGGCATCACAGAAAAGTACTGCTATAACGACGATGTGAATCATTGCAGCATTTATGGCGGGCTTTACCAGTGGGACGAAATGATGAATTACAGCACTACACCGGGCATCCAGGGTATTTGTCCCACTGGCTGGCATATTCCCACGGATGTGGAGTGGTGCACCGTGACCACGTTTCTTGACCCCACCGTGGATTGCAACGCCTGGGGGGGCAGCGGAACAGATGCCGGCGGCAAGATGAAAGCCACAGGTTTTGATCACTGGTATTCACCGAACACGGGAGCTACCAACAGTAGCGGCTTTACGGCTCTTGCGGCAGGTAACAGGTACAACTATGGCGGTTTTGATAATCTTATGAATAGCGCCATCTTCTGGTCATCTTCCGAGTATTTATCATCCGACGGAATTGGCCGGCGTATGGACTACGACTATGCCGCTGTGATCCGGGACGACTACGGCAAAGGCCACGGGTTCTCGGTTCGTTGCCTCAGCGATAGCCTGCTTCCCTGCACCCCCCAACCCGACCAGGCCAATGCCGGTCCGGATAGCCTGAATATCCAGGGAACCAGTATCCAGCTTCAGGCCAATGTTCCGGTGAATGGCAGTGGTCAGTGGTCGGTGGTTAGTGGACTGGGTGGGAGCTTTGCCGATGATACATTGGCAACCACGCTATTTACAGGACAGGCGGGATCAACCTATACCCTGGTTTGGACAATCTCCACGGTATGCGGAAGCAGCAGTGATAGCGTTCAGATTGGATTTGCAACCCCTCAGCTCTTTACCTGCGGCAGTGACTTCACAGACCAGCGCGACGGGCAGGTTTATCCGACCGTTCAGATCGGGGCAAGGTGCTGGATGGCCAGGGATCTGAATGTAGGGACTTTTGTTATCAGCACGGAAACAGGATCGGATCATAGTGACATGTCCGACAACAGCATCATCGAGAAGTACTGTTTTAACAATGATACAGCAAACTGCGGGATATACGGGGGGCTGTATGACTGGGATGAAGCCATGAACTATGTTGACCAGGAAGGAGCAAGCGGCATTTGTCCAGAAGGATGGAGAATTCCGACTGATGCAGAGTGGAGCAATATGGCCGGGTCATTGGATGCATTTTTTAGTGTCAATGATGTTATATGGGGCAACTACGGCTGGCGGGGCTCTGATGCAGGCGGGCGATTGAAGGAAGCAGGTACCGCTCATTGGATCCATCCCAATTACGGGGCTACCAATGTAAGTGGGTTCACAGCCCTCCCATCAGGAACCAGAGGAACGCAAGGCAATTTCTACGCCCTGACGAACTATAGCAATTACTGGACCTCCAGCTCCAGTGGGGGCAGCAATGCCTGGATCCACGGCTTGCGCTACAACGAATCAAGCGTTGACAGGTACAATTATCTTCAAACCCTAGGTTGTTCGGTGAGGTGCCTGCGAAGTGATTTCGCTCCCTGCCAACCTGGTCCTAGCCAGGCATATGCAGGAACTGACACTTTTGATCTCCCAGGCACTACATACCAGCTGCAAGGCAATCAACCCCTGAATGCAACCGGTCTATGGACCATTTTATGGGGCCAGGGTGGTAGTTTCTCGGACCCGACACAGGCTGATGCCATCTTTACCGGCATGGTGGGTCAGTTCTATACACTTGTATGGACCCACTACAACGGCTGCGGCACCACCAAGGACATTGTATTGATCTCCTTCGCCCTGGTGCAGACTTTCAATCAGTGTGGTGATGTCCTGGTGGATATGCGCGACGCAATGAGCTATCCCACCGTTCTGATAGGAAATCAGTGCTGGATGGCGCAAAACCTGAATGCAGGAGATATAGCCTATAATACCTGGACAGGATCCTCACATAGTGATGTCAGCAATAATGGCAATATCGAGAAGTATTGCATTGATAATCAGGCATGGAATTGTCAGGTATTTGGCGGTCTTTATGACTGGAATGAATTGATGAACTACGGGGGTGCCGCCGGTTCTCAGGGTATTTGTCCTTCAGGCTGGCATGTGCCATCTGATGCTGAATGGAAAATCCTGGAAGGTACTGTTGATAGTATTTATGGTGTTGGTAATGCAGAATGGGATAACGCTGGCTACAGGGGTTACAATGCTGGCGGGGCCTTAAAAGGATTCAATGAATGGTGGTGGCCCAATACCGGCGCGACCAACAGTAGTGGATTCACTGCCATGCCAGGTGGAATGCGCTATGAACAGGGCTATTTTTATGGCAAAGGGGAATCGGGCATCTACTGGACCTCCAACGAAGACACGGCCGGATTTGCGATCGGCCGCAGCATGCATAATAACGGTCAGAATATAGGTCGCCTGAGGTTGGAGCAGGAAAAAGGGGCATCGGTACGTTGTATTAAAGATTGTTCTCCCATACCCGACCAGGCCAACGCAGGGCCGGACCTTCTGAATATCCAGGGGACGAGTTGTGCACTGCAGGCTTCAATGCCCATACATGGATCAGGCTCCTGGAGTGTGATCTCGGGGGTAGGAGGCAGTGTCGCCAGCCCAGGCCTGCACAACAGTGTGTTCAATGGTACGGCCGGATCATCCTATACCCTGGTTTGGACAGTTTCTAATGCGTGTGGTAGCTCTTCCGATACGGTTCAGGTCAGTTTTTCAGTGGCCACTACATTTACCTGTGGTTCGACGATTACAGATACGAGGGACGGGCAGTTATACCCTACTGTTCTGATCGGCACCCAATGCTGGATGGCCAGGAATCTGAACGTCGGTACCCAGACCATGGCATCGGTTCCGCCAACCGATAACGGGATCATCGAAAAACACTGTTACGATAACAACAGCGCCAATTGTGATGGTTTTGGCGGCTTATACACCTGGGCTGAGGCCATGGCCTATCAGATGTCCCAGAATGTTCAGGGGATTTGTCCAAGTGGCTGGGTGATCCCTTCCGATTCCGCCTGGACCGTCCTGGAAGGCTATCTGGGTGGCCCAGTTGTAGCAGGTGGACTCCTTAAAGAGACGGGTTTTGATCATTGGAGCAGCCCCAATACAGGCGCTACCAACAGCACAGGGTTTACCGGCGTTGGCGGAGGGTATAGCCTCCCCGGTAGTTTTGGACACCTGAAAGCAAGGGCCTACCTCTGGACATCCAGCAGTTCAAGTTCCACACATACATGGATGCGAAGCCTATACTACTACCTGGGGGGTACAGGCCGCAACCTGGGTGCCATTCAAAGCGGGTTCAGCGTGCGCTGCCTGAAGGAAGGAACCTGACACTGAATCGGGCATTACACTGGCCTTGCCTGTTTTTACTGGGGAATAAGCCAGGCAGATGGTGATACAAAATTGTAGGAGCATGATCCGGGCAGGAAATTTCATCTGCCCGGATTTTTTTTGCATTGCATATGAATGATTCCTATATTTCGTCTCTCTTGCCGGCTCGTGGAGGGGTATTGCCCTAAGTCCTTTTCTATTTTTTAATCCATTAAAAAACAGTATGATGCGTAGGAGTATCTTGCTTGCCGTATGCACTGTGTTCTTCAATCTGGTGCAGTCCCAGGGTATTCAGGTTCAAATTAGGGTTTATCTGCAGGGTGCCTACGCGGGTGGAGGGCTGATGACAACCCATTTGAACGCGGGCAACCATTTGCCCTTGAATCAACCTTACAACACCGGTATCTGGGCTTATCCGGGAACGGAAGCCCTGAACTCCATTCCAGCCCAGATGGTGGATTGGATCCTTCTGGACCTGCGGTCGGCGCCAGATACGGCGGTTGCACGTAAGGCCTGTTTACTGTATTCTGATGGAAGTGTCAGGGATGTGAATGGCAACAGCCAGATCCAGTTCAATGTGCCGCCGGGCAACTATTACGTTGCTGTGTTGCACAAAAGTCACCTTTCAGCCATGAGTGCAGCACGGCTGGCCCTTCCGGCTTCAGGTTTGCTGGACTTTTCGGATACAGCGGCTTTCCCACTATACGGGCGTTGCGTAATCCAGCTGGCAGGAGGGGTGGAGGCCATGATAGCAGGGGATATCACAGACGACAAGATGTTGAAATACAGCGGATCGAATAACGATCGTAGCCCTATCCTGCAGCGGATCCTGGGGGTTGTCGGTGGCACGGCCATCAACGCTCTTATCCAGGGTTATTATCGTGAAGACCTGCGCATGGATGGGAATGTCAAATACAGCGGTTCGAACAACGATCCGTCGATGATCATACAAAACCTCGTCACCCTGACCGGCAGCAATGCCATCAATGCCACCTTTGCCGGCCCGGTGCCGCATGCGGTGTATCGTCCTTTACCTTCCCAGCCTTCTCCGATACTTGGGCCAGCCATGCCTTGCCAGAATGAAGCTGGCCTTGTCTACAATGTTATACAGGTAGCCGGGCTTGTCTATACCTGGGTGGTTCCCAATGGGTGGATGATCACTTCCGGCCAGGGGACACATGAAATCACTGTAACCGCAGGTATGGATCCCGGTATTATCGTGGTAACGCCATCCAATAGCGCTGGACAGGGTTTGGCTCAGACTCTGGCCCAGACACCCCAGGTTTGTGGGACGGGTGGTTATCCTCCCGGATTTGTACATTGTGATTCCGCTAGCCCTACTGCTGTCATAAGTATTACAAATCCCTTTACCGGAAAAACCTGGATGGACCGTAACATGGGGGCTGCTCAGGTAGCCACCAGCAGCACCGATTTTCTTGCATACGGCGATCTCTATCAGTGGGGCCGTTTTGCCGATGGACACCAATGTCGGACATCCTCAACAACAACAACGCTCAGTCAGACGGACCAACCAGGTCATGGGAGTTTTATCAAAGGTTCCGATGACTGGCGTAGTCTGCCGAATGACAACCTATGGCAGGGTGAAACCGGTATAAATAACCCGTGTCCAACAGGATATCGCATCCCAACGGAGGCGGAGTTGAATGAGGAACGTTTAAGTTGGAGCAGTAATAATATAGCAGGTGCCTATGCCTCACCGCTTAAATGGACCATGGGTGGCTACCGCTATTTTGCCAACGGAGCGGTTGATATTGTTGGGTATGGCGCGTATTATTGGTCCTCCACGGTTAATGGCTTTAACGCACGCTATCTTGACTTCTACAGCACCAATGCCTCTATGACCGGGACGCTTCGAGCCTATGGTCTTTCTGTTCGTTGTATACAGGTGGATCCTCCACCCTGCACCCCCCAGCCCGACCAGGCCAATGCCGGCCCGGATAGCCTGAATATCCAGGGAACCAGTATCCAGCTTCAGGCCAATACCCCGGTGAATGGCAGTGGTCAGTGGTCGGTGGTTAGTGGTCAGGGTGGAAGCTTTGCCGATGATACCCTGGCAGCAACCTTATTTAGCGGAGTGGCGGGATCAACCTATAACCTGATTTGGACGATCTCAACCGTATGCGGGAGTAATAGTGATACGGTGGTCATCGCATTTGCATCACCACAGTTTATCTGCCCCGACAGCCTCGTGGATAACCGGGATGGACAGGTTTACCCAGTGGTTCAGATCGGCAATCAATGCTGGATGGGAGGTAATCTGAACCTCGGTGTCAAGGTGAACAGTCAAAACCTTGGCTATGTGCATTCGGATATGGCCGACAATATGGTCGTTGAAAAGTACTGTTATAACAATGATGAAGCCAGTTGTGATGTTTATGGGGGCCTGTACGATTGGAATGAGGCCATGGAGTACCAGACAACAGAGGGTTCCCGGGGCATTTGTCCGGCAGGCTGGCATATACCAACGGATGGCGATTGGAATGTCCTTTCCAGTTTTCTTGGCGGTGATCAGGTTGCGGGTGGAAAGATGAAAGAGGAGGGGACTATTCACTGGAATTCCCCGAACGAAATGGCCACCAACAGCAGCGGATTCACCGGCCTTGGTGCCGGTTACCGGTATTCTACCGGAGTGTTCCAGAACCTGCTGTCTTTTGGTTATTTCTGGACTTCATCCACTGATACGGGAGGTCTGATGATTAGTCGGACCCTGGTGAACTTCGCTGAAATGCTCGTACGGAACACCAACCATGCTACATCGGGATTCTCCATCCGTTGTTTGATGGATACCGTTCCCGCCTGCACCCCCCAGCCCGATCAGGCCAATGCCGGTCCGGATCAACTGCTACTACAAGGAACAAGTGTGCAACTTCAAGCCAATCAGCCGGTAAATGGTACCGGAACCTGGCGTGTCTATTCCGGAACAGGTGGGAGTTTTGCAGACAGTACCCTGAATAATACCATGTTCAATGGAACAGCCGGAGAGACCTATCAGCTGGCTTGGATAATCCGGAATGCATGCGGATACAACAGCGATCTGGTTACCATCAGCTTTGTCCTGCAAAATTCATTCATGCAATGTGGTGATATTCTGATAGATATCAGAGATGGACAGCAATACCCCACTATCCAGTTAGGAAAACAATGCTGGATGGCCAAAAACCTGAACCTGGGAAGCATGATTGCCGGCAGTGGCGCACAACAGGACAATGGCCTGATTGAGAAATACTGTTATGATGATCTTGCCGCGAATTGTTCCGAATTTGGAGGGTTTTACCAATGGGGTGAGCTTATGGATTATGATTCAACCCCCGCTTCCCAAGGTATCTGTCCGGATGGATGGCATGTGCCGACAGATTCAGAATGGACGTATATGACACGCTTGCTCGATGCAGGCGTGGATTCACTGATTTGGGGATATAGCGGCAGAAATGCTGGGGCGAAAATGAAGGCAACCGGAACAACTCATTGGACAAGTCCCAACGTGGGCGCTACAAACTATAGTGGATTCGCAGCGCTTGGATCTGGGATACGCAATCACGACGCTACCTTCGCCAATTATCATAACTTCACGTTTTTCTGGTCTTCCACAAGGGATAACTTAACCTACCCTGTCACCCGATACCTGTATTACAATTACCCATATGTTGGTCGTGGCTATGATAACTATCATTCTTTTGGGTTCTCAATCAGGTGTTTGCATGATAGTTCCTTCGTCTGTAGTCCACAGCCTGATCAGGCCTATGCGGGACCAGATACGATCCATACCGGGGGTGCAAGCATTCAGCTAATGGGTAACCAAGCTGTTCATGGCCTTGGAGAATGGACCATCACGGTAGGCAGTAACGGTAGTTTCGCTGACTCCAGTCAGTATAATACCTTGTTCTACGGTCAGGCAGGCGAAACCTACACCCTGGTTTGGAGCATCTCAAATTTATGTAATCGTACCTCGGATCAGGTCAATATTAGTTTTTCCTCAGGAGCAGCATTTCAGCAATGTGGTGATACACTGACCGATACAAGAGACTTCCAGCGTTATCCCACGGTCAGGATTGGCACCCAATGCTGGATGGCCAGAAACCTCAACGTAGGCGATATGATCCTCGGGCTTTCCTCCCCGAGCAATAATGGTAGCATCGAAAAGTACTGTTATGTGAATAATACCGCGAATTGCACTGAATACGGTGGCTTGTACCAGTGGGGCGAAATGATGAATTACAGCACCCTTGAGGGCGCACAAGGCATTTGTCCAACAGGCTGGCATATTCCTGCAAGCTCCGAATGGCTGGTACTGGCGAATTTCCTGGGCGGCACAACATTGGCTGGAGGTGCAATGAAAGAGCCAGGCATAGCGCATTGGCAGAGCCCAAATACCGGTGCTACCAATAGCTCCGGATTCACTGCCCTGCCGGGTGGCCGTAGGGAATCAAAAGGAGGTTTCAATTTTATAAATGCAGAGGTGAATTATTGGAGTTCAAGCTCTTATATTGCCTATACACTGTATTATAATACAACCCAAATTCAGACGCAATCAACTGTTTCTTCATTGGGATACACCATACGTTGTGTCATGGACAGCATTCTTCCCTGTGTCCCGCAACCCGACCAGGCAAACGCCGGTCCGGACAGTCTGAATATCCAGGGAACCAGTATCCAGCTTCAGGCCAATACCCCGGTGAATGGCAGTGGTCAGTGGTCGGTGGTTAGTGGTCAGGGTGGAAGCTTTGCCGATGATACCCTGGCAGCAACCTTATTTAGCGGAGTGGCGGGATCAACCTATAACCTGATTTGGACGATCTCAACCGTATGCGGGAGTAATAGTGATACGGTGGTCATCGCATTTGCATCACCACAGTTTATCTGCCCCGACAGCCTCGTGGATAACCGGGATGGACAGGTTTACCCAGTGGTTCAGATCGGCAATCAATGCTGGATGGGACGCAACCTGAATGTTGGTGTGAAGGTGAACAGCCAAAACCTGGGGTATGTGCATTCGGATATGGCCGACAACCTGGTCATCGAGAAGTATTGCTATAATAATGATGAAACCAATTGTGATATCTACGGAGGCCTGTACGATTGGAATGAGGCCATGGAATACCAGACAACAGAGGGTTCCCGGGGCATTTGTCCGGCAGGCTGGCATATCCCAACGGATGGGGAATGGACGGTTTTGTCAGATTTCCTGGGCGGAGCCCTGGTAGCAGGGGGTAAGATGAAAGAGGAGGGGACGGTACACTGGACCTCACCCAACGAGATGGCCACCAACAGCAGCGGATTTACCGGCCTTGGTGCCGGATACCGTTATTATTTTAATGGAACTTTCCAGCACCTGAATTCATATGCCTACTTCTGGTCATCCAGTACAGATACCAGCGGCCTGATACTATCCCGTACCTTGATCCATTTCTATGAGCCGCTGGTGCGTAACACAAACTATGTCAGCTCTGGTCATTCTGTACGTTGCCTGATGGATACCATGCAGGTATGCACTCCCCAGCCCGACCAGGCCAATGCCGGTCCGGACCAGCTTCTGGTACCGGCTACCAGTGTGCAGTTAGCCGCCAACCAGCCGGTCAACGGCATCGGACAGTGGCGGGTATATAGCGGTCAGGGAGGCAGCTTTGCGGATAGTACCTTAAACAATACTGCTTTCACAGGCATGGCCGGAACCAGTTATCAGCTTGTGTGGATCATCCAGAATGCCTGCGGGTATACCAGTGACCTGGTGACCGTCAGCTTCGCTGCGGTCTCCATTTGTCCTGATAGCCTGATAGATACAAGAGATGGACAGTCCTATCCTGTCGTTGAGATCGATGGCCGTTGCTGGATGGGCAGAAACCTCAATGTCGGCATAATGACCAATAGTGTTTACACGGGTGCTGAACATTCAGACCTCAGCAATGATGGTATCATTGAAAAGTACTGCTACAACAATGATCCGGCCCAGTGCGGTGTGTATGGTGGTTTGTATGAATGGCAGGAGATGATGGGATATATGATGAGCCCGGGTGTTCCCGGAATCTGCCCGGCTGGATGGCATATTCCGACTGTCGACGAATGGCAAGGTATGATAACATTCCTGGGTGGTTCATGGGTGGCCGGAGGTGAACTGAAGGAAGCCGGTTACGACCATTGGCTCAGCCCCAACAGTGGCGCTACGAATAATAGTGGTTTTACTGCATTGCCGGGGAATATTAGATACGGCGACGGTGTATTCAGCGTGCCACAAGCGCAGGGAGCGTTCTGGAGCTCCAATATGGAATATGAGACCAATGCCTGGGCATTTATCCTACATTATGATGATGCCTACCTGAGCCAGACTGGGTTCAATTTCCCCAATGGCCTGAGTGTCCGCTGTATCATGGATACAACCATTGCCTGTAGCCCACTCCCGACAGCCGCTATTGCAGGGCCAGACAAACTGGGGCAGGCTGTCACGAGCCTGTACCTGGAAGGGAATCAGCCTGTTCAGGGTCAGGGTGTATGGCAGGTAGTATCAGGAACAGGTGGTATCTTCGCGGATTCTACGCTACACAACACTCTCTTTAGTGGGGTCGTCAACGAATTTTACGAGCTGAGCTGGACCATCACAACACCCTGCGCCTATTCGATGGATAGGGTGTATGTCGAATTCATCACACCTGCAACGGTCACTTGTGGCTCAGATATCTATGATAGCAGAGATGGACAGGTATATGCAACACTGCAGATTGGTACTCAATGCTGGATGGCCAGGAATCTGAACGTGGGGACTTTCGCACAAAGCCAGGCTACCGGACTTACCCACAGCGATGTCAGCAACAACGGTATCATCGAGAAATACTGCTGGGGCAATGATATTAGCTTCTGTGATACCTTCGGCGGTTTGTATGATTGGAACGAGATGATGGCCTATGAAACGACTCCCAAGGCACAGGGGATATGCCCGCCTGGGTGGCATATTCCGGACTCTTTGGATTGGGCGGTTCTGAGCAATTTCCTGGGGGGTGATGCCTTGGCAGGCGGAATGCTGAAGGATACCGGAACAGCCTTTTGGGCCTCTCCTAACGATGGCGCCACAAATACAACAGGCTTCACTGCATTACCTTCCGGCAACAGGGATCCCGGTGGTAGCTTTGGAAATATTCATTACAACACGACTTTCTGGTCTTCCACCTCGTATGATCCACAACACGCATGGTATAGGGACATAGGTTATAATGGACCAACATTTGTTTCTAGTTTTCACCCTATGGAATTTGGGTTTGGTATCAGGTGCATTGCCAATGACAGCCTGCCTTGTGCTCCCCAGCCGGATCAGGCCAACGCCGGACCGGATCAGCTCAATCTGACTACTGATACCGCCCTTCTACAGGCCAATACGCCTGCCAATGGTAGCGGAATCTGGAGTATCCTCAGCGGTAACAATGGCTGGTTGGACGACCCGGCAAGTCCTGTTACTGTTCTTCACGGCTCAGCCGGCGAGACTTATGTCCTGGAATGGTGCATCAGCAATGGCTGTGGCTCATCCTGCGATGCCCTGACTGTTAGCTTCATATCGACGCAAGCATTCAATTGCGGTAGTATGTTGACAGACACCCGGGATGCACAGCAATACCCAACCACGCTGATCGGTACGAGATGCTGGATGGCTGCAAACCTGAATATTGGCACTTACGTAGAGAGCCAGTATACGGGAGTCGGACATAGCGATGTCGGAAACAATGGCGTGATTGAGAAATACTGTTATGATAACCAAATTACCAATTGTAATTTGTATGGTGGATTGTATGACTGGAATGAAGCCATGGCGTATACAAGCCAGGAAGGGGCTCAAGGAATCTGCCCTGACGGCTGGCATATCCCTTCTGATAGTGAATGGGTTGATGCTACCATGGTCCTCGGAGGTGAGGATATCGCCGGTGGGCGAATGAAGCTCACAGGACTGACCTACTGGGCGCAGCCCAATGCCGCCGCTACAAATTTCAGCGGATTCAGCGCCCTACCCGGAGGATACCGTTATTTCAACGGCAGCTTCTCGGAGCTGGGCTTTTATGGTGATCACATGTCCTCCACCCTCTATACAACGGATTATTTCGTTCTCAGAGGCCTATATAATGTCAACGGCACGATATACAGAGGCCTGGAGTTCTTGAACAACGGGGTGAGCGTTCGTTGCATTCACGATGATCTCTACCCTTGTAATGATCTGCCGGATAATGCCAATGGAGGTCCTGATAGCCTGGATATCCCAGGAACCTCCTATGCCCTGCAGGCCATAAGCCCTGCCAACGGCACAGGGCAATGGATCATCCTAGCTGGCGCGGGAGGAGTTCTGTCCGATCCTTCAAATGCAAATGCAACCTTGACTGGCCTGCCTGGTGTTCTCTACACACTCTACTGGACGGTTGCGACACAGTGTTCCACTAACGTGGACCAGGTCGTGATTAGTTTCGAGAATAGCTTGCCGCCTGCATGCGGGGGGGGCATTACCGATCCCCGGGACGGTCGGCAGTATGCAACTGTCCTTATCGGAATGCAATGCTGGATGGCTCAAAATCTAAATGTTGGGGTATGGGTTAACAGCAACTTAACAGGAACAACCCATTCAGATGTAAACGATAATGGCATTATCGAGAAATACTGTTATGATAATGATACCTTGATGTGCAATGACCTGGGTGGACTTTATGATTGGAATGAGATGATGGGCTACGCCAATACACCTGGTGTGCAGGGTATTTGCCCCCTTGGATGGCATATTCCTACAGATGCGGAATGGTGCACAATGACTACAACACTTGATTCTACGGTGAGTTGCAATGACTTTTTTTCATTGAGCGGCACAGATGCCGGGGGCAGGATGAAGGAAACGGGAATAATACACTGGAGTCCTCCAAACACAGGGGCTACAAACAGCAGCGGCTTCACAGCTTTTGGTGGCGGTTACCGTTACAGTTATGGAGGCCTGGAGGGACTTTTTGACGAAGCCAGCTTCTGGTCGTCCTCCGTGTATTCCTCATCGGACGGGATATATTGGAGTGTATTTTATGACAACGCCTATGTTGTCAGGGGAAGCAACGACAAGACAAACGGTTTTTCGGTGCGCTGCCTGAAAGATTGACCGGGGCATCTTCTCCTCTAAATGCTACCTTTGCAGAGAGCCATATTCAAGGCTCCTGAACAGGTAGGATGATGAAAAACAGATTACAATTATTACTTACCAACGACGATGGGCTCGAAGCACCGGGTTTGAGGTATTTGGTACAAGTGGCCCGGGAATTCGGGGACGTTACCGTGGTAGCACCCGATAAACCTATGTCGGGCATGGGCCACGCTATTACAGTGCGTGAACCATTGCGTTTGGAAAAGGTCAGGGAATTTCCTGGTTTGGTGGAATATAGCTGTACCGGGACACCTGTGGATGCAGTCAAACTGGGCCAGAAAGTCATTCTGGGACATCACCCGGATATCGTCTTATCCGGGATTAATCACGGTTCTAATGCCTCCGTGAATGTCATCTACAGTGGCACCATGGCAGCAGTGATTGAAGCTTGTATTGATGGCATCCCCGCAGTGGGTTTCTCTCTTCTTGATTATGCTTACGATGCCGATTTCTCAGCCTGTGGCGAATGGGTGCGAAAAGTGGTTGCTTATGTCATTGATCAGGGTCTGAAGAGGGGTGTCTGCCTGAATGTCAACATTCCGGCTGTGCCGGCAGGAAATATTAAAGGTATCAAAGTATGCCGACAGGCTGATGCCTATTGGGAAGAGCAGTTCGAGGAACGGCAGGATCCCCACCGCCAGATGTATTACTGGCTGAGTGGCAGCTTTCGTGAGGTTGCCGATGGGGAAGACTCAGACCTGTGGGCCCTTGCGAATCATTATGTTTCTGTTGTGCCTGTACAGTATGACCTTACAGCACATGCAGCCATTCCTTTGCTGAAGAATATGGAGTCAGTGTCCTAGAAGATAAGATCTTATTATGATACATATATTGAAGCCTTATCTTGAAAAAGACCATTTTGCGTATGGACTGCTGCTGGGTATCCTGATGCCTGCTGTCCTGTTTGGAATATTGACGCTTGTCAACTTGTTTCTTCATCAGATCATGCCGGATTCATCTGGAATACCCTTCAATACCCTGATCATGGTAAGCATCTTTGTGAACCTGTTCAGTATGCGGTATTTCCTGGTGAATAAAAAATGTGACCGAACCGGGCGTGGGGTCCTGATGTCAACATTCGCGCTGGCTGCAATATTCTTCTATTTTCTGATTTACCATTAACTGCATAGGCTGCATCCATGAAGTATTATATTATCGCAGGTGAGGCATCCGGTGATTTACATGCATCAGGCGTGATCAAGGGACTGAAAAAGCTTGATAAGGAGGCTGAATTCAGATCCTGGGGTGGTGATCTGATGGAAGCGGCCGGGGCTGAAGTTGTAAAGCATTACCGCGAACTTGCCTTCATGGGTTTTGTTGAAGTATTGCTGAATCTGCGCACCATCCGCCGTAACCTGATTCATTGTAAACATGACATCCTGGCCTACCAGCCGGATGCTTTGATCCTGGTAGATTATCCCGGATTTAACCTGAGGATGGCATCCTTTGCGCACAGCAAGGGTATTCCCGTCTATTATTATATCTCGCCCCAGGTATGGGCCTGGAAGAAATCCAGGGTTCATCAAATCCAAAAGACCGTCAAACGCATGTTTGTCATCCTGCCGTTTGAGAAAGACTTCTATGCACGTTACGGGTTTGATGTTACCTATGTTGGCCATCCTTTGCTGGATGCCATTGCCCGGTTCAGGGAAAGGAGTGTTGATGAAAAGACGGAATCAGAAATAGCTGCAGATAAACGACCTGTCGTGGGTATCCTCCCGGGAAGCCGTCGGCAGGAGATTGCGCTGATCCTGCCCCAGATGCTGGAAATGACAAAGCGATTCCGGGATGTTCGCTTCATCCTTGCAGAAGCACCCTCCATTCCAGCGCAATTTTATGATACCTTTTGTGATGGATACACTGTCGAAAGAGTTCGAAATCAAACGTATGAACTCCTATCCAAAGCCCATGCAGCCATGGTGGCTTCCGGGACTGCCTCCCTTGAAACGGCCTTGTTTGGCGTCCCGCAGGTGATCTGTTATAAAGGAAACCCGGTTTCATTTGCCATCGCAAGACGGATCGTAAAGATTCCCTACATAGGTCTGCCAAACCTGATTCTAGACAAACCGGTTGTCAGGGAACTCATTCAGCATGATTTTACACCGGATAAACTGGCACAGGAACTGGATCGCCTTCTGCATGATCATTCCTACCGCTCCGGAATATTATCCTCGTATATGGCATTGACGAATCTGCTCGAAGGACCTGGGGCCGGACAACGCACCGCAGAAGGGATATGGGAAGATTTGCAGGCGCAGGTGTAATGTTATGGCGATGATGATCAAAAACAGCATATCAGGTTTGAATTCTTATCACACTGCGCGCTTCTACTGCCTGGTTCTGGCAGGTGTATTGGCAATGTCGCTGTTTCCCCAGCATCTGATTGCATTAAGACTGGATATTCGATTATACAGCAAAGCAACTCTTAATAGCGTGACATTCACCGTGGTACAAGGTGAATACAAAATCCAAGGCGGATCAAATGCCATTGACCTGCAACGCTTTCAGGTTGTTAAGATGAAGGCCAGTGAGGGTAAAGTACAGCTAATCAGGAATGACAAAGTTATTTTGCAGGCTTCAAGCGTTCAGATAAGCGGACAAGCGCAGGATAATATCTTCAGGTTACACGCCCACAAACACCGGGAGCGGAATTATGATGATGACCTGCAGGTGAAAGCCAGGGGTAACACGCTCATCCTCATCAACCAGGTTGATCTTGAGCATTATATCGCGGGAGTTGTAGAGTCGGAATCGGGCAGGGATGGCAGTACAGAGTTTTACAAAGTCCAGGATATTATCTCCCGTACATATGCCCTCAAAAACCTCAGAAGGCATAAACATGAAGGCTTCAACCTTTGCGATGAGGAGCACTGCCAGGTTTATCATTCAAGGAGTTACCTTCCCATTATTCAGGACGCTGCCACGCAGACCGCCGGGTTGGTGCTGGTAGATAGCGCAGGTGAGCTCATCACAGCCGCGTATCATGCCAATTCAGGAGGAGAGACAGCGAATTCGGAAGATGTCTGGACCCTCCCGCTTCCATACCTGCGGGCACAGGTGGATACCTTCGGAGAGCAGATGAGCCGCGCCAGATGGGAAAAGCGGATCTACCGCAAGGACTGGGTGAAGTACTTCCAGACCAAACATGGAATGCCATTGACGGAGGAGAATATTGAAGCAGTGACACGTTTCAACCAAACCACAAGGCAGACATCAATCCTGGGATATATCTCATTAAAAGAGGTGCGGGCTGATTGGAGACTCCGTTCTACCTTCTTTTCCGTTGAACCACAGGGCGATGTGGTTATCCTCAGCGGCAGGGGTTGGGGCCATGGGGTGGGACTTAACCAGCAGGGCGCCATCCGAATGACGGAGCTGGGATGGTCACACCTGGATGTGCTCAGATTCTACTACCCGGGAGTCAGGATTGTCAACCTCTCTGAGTTGACTCAACCGCTGCAGCCCTGATCCTGATTTAAAATATATTTCTGATTTTGCTTCCGGAAAGGCCGGGATAAACCGTCTATTCTGCCAGTAGATCGCGCAGCATAGATGAACCTCAGTCGATATACCCTGGTCCGTCTTGCCATCCCGTTTATGGCAGGCATCACCGCAGGCCGGTACCACTCCGGAATACCATGGATCGCGCTTTCTCTCATCCTCTTGGCCGGACCACTCTTAACTGCCGGTGCGTGGTGGTTTAAGCACCTGTTTTCATACCGCACTCGTTGGATTTCCGGATTGGCCGCGTATCTGGTGTATTTCTCCATGGGCTGGCTAATGAATTCATTTTTTCTAGGCGCTCTTGACCCATATCATCATACATTATGGAGTCCAAAACCGGAAGATCAGGTTTGTACATTATTGAGGATCAAGGATAAGGCAACTATTAAGCCTGGTCGCGTCATGGTATTTGCAGAGGTGGTTGCCGCGAGCGATGGAATGAAAACGTATCCCCTCCGGGGAAGGACACGCATCAGTATTCGGACGGACAGTGCAGAAGTGCTTCGTTATCTGCCAGGGACCTACTGGGCGACGGCTGCACCGGGCCGCAAGCCTTACAAGTCACCGGATAACTGGGGATTTAACTATGCAGCGTGGCTGTTCAGCAAGGGCATTCATGATGTTTGGATGCTTGATGAGCATGACCTGAAGGCTGTCGCGACTGACCCTGTTTCCCTGAGGAGATGGGGTGTACTGCAGCAACAGCGGTTATTGGGAAAGATTTGGCAAATGGGATTGGATACTGCTGCGGTTGGAATGACCGGCGCCATGCTTTTCGGCGACAAATCGACATTGCAGCCCGACGAGGGGGAGTTGTTTCGCCGGGCAGGGGTGATGCATGTCTTATGTGTTTCCGGATTGCATACCGGAGCCGTCTATGCGGGCGCTGTCTTCCTGGTAGGGTTGGTGGTCCGGTCCAGAAGGTTGAAAAAATGGGTTCCCCTCCTGGCTCTGATCCCTGTACTGGCTTTTGCATGCATCACCGGGTTGGCGCCTTCGGTATGCCGCGCCACCCTGATGCTTGTCTTGCACGCTTTCGGCCGGCTTGCCCGGCGCAGGCCCAGCGGGATAAACCTACTGGCAGGGACGGCCCTGCTATTGCTCTGGCCCAACCCTGGCCTGCTTTTCGATCTGGGCTTCCAGTTCTCCTTCATCGCGGTGGCCTCCATTTTGTGGATCTCCCAACCGGCCTCGGCATGGCTGGGTTTAAGGGGAAAAGGGCTAAGACCGGCCATCGGGGGGTTGTTGCTCGTCTCCCTGGCTGCTCAGGCAGGTACGAGTGCCATCAGCCTGTTGCATTTCCATACTTTTCCAACCTATTTCCTTCCTGCCAATCTGTTTGTGGTGCCAGCATCCACCTTGCTGATTTACACTGGAATGTTGAGTGTAATCCTGGAATCAGCAGGCATCTGCCCAGCCTTTTTGCATTGGGTCTTCCAGTACATGGTCCACGGGATGGAAAAGCTGGTAGGTTTCTGGGCTGAGCTGCCGGGGGCTTCCATGGAGGATATCCCATTTTCAGTGGTAGACAGTGTGGTGGTCTATATCTTATTGATACTGTTGTCGTTGAGTATGGTTGTTTTCAGGAAATGGCAGCTCATGCTGGCGATGTTAGTCATCATCGTATGGAATGTTCATGGCAGCTATCAGAAATGGAGCAGGGAGGACATAAACCAATTTATGGTTTGGCCTTCCGAGCCGCCCGGTATTCTTGTTCGTTGCGGGAGCAGGGTTCATGCGATTGGTATGGAGGGACTGAATGTCGCGGCTGATCCTGGTTTGCTTGCCTGGATGCATGCCCAAGGGTTGAGGCGCTCTGATATTACTGTTTTACCAGCCGGCGCGCCCTACCGCCATTCTTGTTTTGAGTTGAGACAGGCTCAAGGTTATTTTACTGTGGTAACTCCAGCAGGTATTCAAGTCCTGGTTTTCAGTCCGGATATCAGGGTCGATCCTGATGGGTTACCTGAAGGGCTGCAGGGTAAATCTGTCCTGGTGTTGTCTGATCCCCGGCAATTACGTGTGGCTAAGAATCAGAAATTCGCAGGGATAACAATGGTGTTTTCTACAGTGGTAAGACGTTCTTTTCTGGAACGCCTGCAAAAGCAACATCCTTCTGCCAGGGTTTGGGACCTAAGAAAAGAGGGCTGCTTCATTCTCTGAAGCAGCCCTCTCATATATTCAATACGATATTATTTCGCGTAGCTGACGGCCCTGGTCTCCCGAATAACGGTGATCTTGATCTGACCGGGATAGGTCATCTCATCCTGGATCTTCTTGGACAGGTCGAAGGCCAGCTGGTTGGCTTCGTTGTCGCTGACTTTTTCCGCACCCACAATCACCCTTAGCTCACGTCCGGCCTGGATCGCAAAGGTTTTGACAACGCCAGGGTATGACAAAGCAAGGTCTTCCAGGTTGTTGAGCCTTTTAATGTAGGCTTCCACGACTTCCCTTCTGGCGCCAGGTCGGGCACCTGAAATGGCGTCGCATACCTGAATGATCGGGGCCAGCATCGACTCCATTTCCACCTCATCATGGTGGGCTCCGATGGCGTTGATCACTTCCTTGTGTTCTTTGAATTTTTCTGCCAGCTTCATTCCCAGGATGGCATGAGGCAAATCAGGTTCATTATCAGGCACTTTGCCGATGTCATGTAGCAAGCCTGCGCGCTTGGCAAGTTTGGGATTGAGTCCCAGCTCTGCGGCCATGGTGGCAGAGAGGATGGCGACTTCCTTCGAATGCTGGAGGAGGTTCTGCCCGTAAGAGGAGCGGTACTTCATCTTACCGACCATGCGGACCAGTTCGTGGTGCATGCCGTGGATTCCCATATCGATGCACACCCGTTTTCCCGTCTCTACGATCTCCTGTTCAATCTGCTTTTTTGTTTTCGCCACCACTTCCTCAATGCGGGCAGGATGGATGCGGCCATCGGTGACCAGCTTATGCAGTGACAGCCTGGCAATTTCCCTTCTCACGGGATCAAAGCCTGAAAGAATGATGGCATCCGGGGAGTCGTCGATGATGATCTCGATGCCAGTCAGTGCTTCCAATGCCCTGATATTGCGGCCTTCACGACCGATGATACGGCCTTTCATCTCATCGTTTTCGATGTTGAAAACGGATACGCTGTTTTCAACGGCATGCTCAACAGCCGTGCGTTGAATGGTTTCCAGGACAATTTTCTTGGCCTGGGTATTGGCGGTGAATTTGGCCTCATCAACTATGTCCTTGATGAACACCATGGCGTCTGCCTTGGCTTCTTCCTTCAGTGTTTCAATAAGTTGGTCTTTGGCTTCCTGTGCTGAAAGACCGGAAATCTTTTCCAGTTGATCAACCTGCTGTTTGACGGCTTTATCCAGCTCTTCCTGCCTTTTGTTTACGACATCAAATTGCTGGGTAAGACTGGCTTTGAGGGTGGCTGTTTCTTTCTGTGAACGTTGCAGTTCTTCAAGTCGTTTTGAAATGGCTGCTTCTTTTTGTTTGAGCCTGTTTTCGTTCTTGACGATGTTGTTGTTGCGTTCGTTAAAATCTCTCTCGTGTTCAGTTTTAAGTTGTAAGAATTTCTCTTTTGCCTGAAGGATCTTCTCCTTCTTCAGCACTTCGGCTTTTTCCTCGGCTTCCTGCAATATCCTTTCACTTTTTCTGACAATGGACTTGCGTATGATGGTGGATGCCACCACGATGCCAAGAGCAATTGAAGCCGCACTGACGATGATGATAAGTGCGATATTCATGTTGTTGTTGGGTTAGGTTAGGCGGAGCGCATGGAGAGAGAGGAAAAAAACCCGCATAGATTCACGGAGTATTGTAAACCCCAAATGGACATTGATAGGGCTGCCAGGTTATTCGAACTTCCACTGCGCCGCTGTTGCGGAGACCCGAAGGTTGAGGCCTGTCCTAGTAACCTATGAGCTTTATGCCCTAATGTTTATTCTGTTGAGTTTACAAACAGTAATGAATGTATGCGGGTATGTCTTAATGTATCTCAAAGAACGGTTCCTGCCTGTCAGCCAATCTTTTGTACCATGTCTTCCATCATGGCTACAAGGGATTGCAAGGCATCATGATCAGGTTTAATTTGAATGCCAGACATCATTTCAGACGTGGCAAACTGCAGGGCCGCCATGGCCAGCAGATCTTGCCGGTCTTTGTAATGGTATGTCCCAGACAGTTCTTTCATTGTTTCGTTGATCATGTTTGCGGCTTTCCTGACCATTTCTTCCTGGCTCTTTTCTATCTTGAGCCGGTAGGGCCTGTCGGCGATGATAACCGAAATGGAAAGCTCCATATTCCTTTACTGACTATTCAGGATTGTTAGACAATCATCAATTTCCCGCACAAGGTCATCAATCTTCTTCCTCGCTGCTTCCCTGTCATCTCCAATATAAACAGGTTTTGCAGTTGATAAAGCAATGAACTCATCTTTCCTGGCGTGAACCCCGGCTGATACATTTTCCATGTCTGCCTGCATCGAATCCAACTGCTCCTGCAAGCGGGCATTTTCTTGTTTCAGCAACTCATTCGCCCGGATAATTTCCTTCACTTTCTCCGCCACCATAGCGAGGCGTTGCGCAATCTCGTTCATTTTCCGGTCTTCAGAATGATTCACACCAATGGGCAAAGATACTTATCACCCGGCAGTAACGCAAGTATTTTCAAGCCAGGTATGTTAGATTGCGTTTATGTCTTGCTCACAATCAGATGGTACCTTAGCATTAGAATTAGGTAAGCCTCTGATATTAAGTAGATAAATGGGTGGTAAGCACGCTCCTCTACCATGTATGTTGTCCCATAGCGTAGTTCCGAAATGCTTAATAAAGAATCGCATGAAGTGTAACCTCGGTAATAAGTGATCATGGGGAATGGAGATATTCGTAGCAGAAAAAATGCTTCCTTCATGATTCACACGTGAAGAAAGTTTTCCTGACATTTCCAAAATCCCCCTTCAAAATCGTCTATATCATCACTGACTGATAAAGCGATGAACGAGGCCTTACTGGTTTTTCTGTGGAAATACCGCGTATTGGGGAACCATTTCGTGACCACAGATGGAGAGGATGTCCAGGTGTACCATCCCGGAACGGAAAACAATCACGGTGGACCTGATTTTATCAATGCCCGCATGAAGATCGGAGATCTGCTCTGGGCCGGCAATGTTGAGATACACTGGAGATCGAGTGATTGGTTCCGGCATGAACATGATAAGGATGCGGCATACGACAGTGTCGTGCTGCATGTGAGCATGTATCATGATACGGAGGTGTTTACTGCGAGTGGACGTAAGCTCAATGCGTTGGACCTGAATACACGTGACCTGGGTGCGATCATCGAACGTTACCGTTTTCTGAACCTGAGCCACGATCCGGTCCCTTGTCTTGTCATTCCGAATCTTGAACGGATAAAACTCACAGGCCCCTGGCTTACCCGGCTGGCTGTGGAACGTCTTGAAAAGAAGGCGGGAGCCCTGGCGCAGCAATGGATATGGGAGGAGGGACAATGGGACCGTGTCTTCCTGCTCCAGCTTTTCAGATCCTATGGCTTGCCGGCCAATGCTGAGCCTTTCCTCAGACTGGCTCGGAAATTCATGCTGGTCAGAGATCAGTTCGGATTGGATCCAGACGACTATGAGGCCATACTGCTTTACCTGGCCGGCTTTATTCCCGGTCCATCACCCGATGCTTATACCGTTCGCTTGACAGAGCGGGCCGTCAGGCTTGTGAATGGGATCCCGGTCATGCCCAGGGCAGCCTGGAAGCTGTTACGTATGCGACCGGGTGGGTTCCCTGGATTGCGTATCGCCCAACTGGCTGCCGGACTGACGGCGATAATACAACTGAATCATAACCAGCGAATAGAGATGGAAGTTGCTGGGTGGAAAACCCTGTTGAGCATGCCGGCCGCTCCTTATTGGGATCATCACTTCCTCCCGGGTGTGCCGACCCAGCGTGCATGGCCCAAGAAACCTGGCAGTAGTTTTGTCGATGCTATTATCATCAATGCTGTGGTGCCTTACCTGGCCACTATGGCGCATTGCAGCAATGAGCATGCGCTAATGTCCAGGGCACTGGCCATGCTCGAAAGCTGTCCGGCTGAGGATAACAGAATCATCCGCCTCTGGACGGCAGCCGGTATCCAACCTGCCAACGCGGCTGAATCGCAGGGTATGATGGAGCTTTACCAATCATACTGCTCCAGGCACCGCTGCCTGCAGTGCCGGATCGGATACCTGCTCTTACACCAGCAGGAATAGGAAAGTGCAGCTCCTGAGCCGGGCTTTTTTCGTAAACGGGTGGAATAAGTTGTGATTCCAACTTGTTTTTCCCAAATTTGCGTGTCTTCATCCCTAAGCCTCTCCTATGAAGCCATTTGCCATACCCCTGCTTGTGATCGTCTTTCTATTGATGGCTTGCTCTTCGTTTGCCCAAACTGACACCCTGCGTCCGGCAATGGAAAGTGCACTGACAGAGCAGGAAGTCGTTGACGAATCCAGGCACCTTAGTCAACAGATCAACGACTTCTTCGTGCCGGTTGTCAACCAGATGGGCAAGGTATTGTTCTGGGACCCGTTTTCTGCCGTGGGGATTTATGACCCTGTTATCCGCGATGAGGAAGGGGAAGTTGTTACAGATAGAAACGGACAGCCCAGAAGAGCACCTATCTCCCTGGTTGTAGTTTGGCTGATCCTGGGGGCCTTCTTCTTTACTTTCTTCTTTAAATTTATCAATATCAGGGGATTTAAGCATGCTATCGATATTGTCAGGGGTGTGTACGATGACCCGAAGAGTACCGGTGAGGTTTCCCATTTCCAAGCCCTGGCGACTGCCTTGTCGGCAACCGTAGGGCTAGGAAATATCGCCGGTGTAGCCATCGCTGTTTCTGTGGGTGGACCTGGTGCCACCTTCTGGATGATTCTGGCAGGTTTGCTGGGGATGGCGTCCAAGTTCACGGAATGCACCCTGGGAGTTAAGTATCGCAGAATTGATAAGGAAGGTCATGTGTCCGGAGGCCCCATGTATTATTTACGGGATGGGCTGAAGAAAAGAGGTCTGGGTGGTTTGGGTAAGGTACTGGCGCTCATCTTTGCCATCCTGGTCATCGGTGGTTCTTTTGGTGGCGGTAATATGTTTCAGGCCAATCAGAGTTTTGCCCAGTTGACTTATATCATTCCGGCGCTCGAAAACCAGGGGGCGTATTACGGCATGATACTGGCCATCCTGGTAGGTGTGGTGATCATTGGTGGTATCCGGAGTATCGCCAATGTGACAGATAAGATCGTGCCGTTCATGGCCGTGTTCTATGTATTATCCGCACTGGCTATCATCGTTATGAATATTCACCGGGCGGATGAGGCGTTTATGCTGATCATCAACGGCGCTATGAACCCGGGCGCCATCAAGGGCGGTGTTCTAGGTGTTCTGATCATTGGTTTCCAGCGGGCGGCCTTCTCCAATGAAGCCGGGATTGGGTCCGCAGCCATTGCGCATTCGGCGGTCAGGACAGAAAGGCCTATCACCGAAGGCTTTGTGGCCTTGCTCGAGCCGTTCATCGACACGGTAGTTATCTGTACCATGACAGCCCTCGTGCTCATCTTCACGGGTGTGTATACCAATCCGGCCGGACTGGGCGGATCTGAACTCACCAGCCAGGCCTTTGAAAGTGTTTTCTCATGGTATCCCTACCTGCTTGCCATTGCCATCTTCCTGTTTGCCTTCTCCACGATGATATCCTGGTCCTACTATGGACTGAAGGGTTTTGATTACCTGTTCGGCGGCTGGTCGATGAAGTTGTTTGGCAACCGCAAAGTCACCGATACCATGTACCGTGTTATCTTTCTTGGATTTATCATCGTCGGCGCCTCCTCAGAACTGGGCGCTGTGATGGATTTCTCCGATATGATGATCCTAGCCATGGCTTTCCCGAATATCTTGGGCCTGATCATCCTGGCACCAGAGGTGAGACAGGAGCTCAGGGCGTACTTCGCTGATTTAAAAAGTGGCAGGTTAATCCGCTATAAATAGTTGCTCCCGTTTATCAGGGGCCTCTCTATCTGTGCGATGCAAGTGTCTGGGTAGTATTGCATGGGGATGAGCGCATGTGCATGGGTAAATCAGGCCACAGGTCTTTTTTCTTGTATCTCCGGCTAATAACAAAACCGGGTTAGTGGGCTATCATGGTTACCTTGTGATATAATCACAAGATATTAAATCATAGGATTTTGTGGAGAACTTCAGCCTTTAAAAGAGGCAAATATTTTTGAATAATTGTCCAAACAACAGCAGGATCTATAGCATCATATGCATGTATCAATCGATTTCGAAATCCGACTATTTTTCTAGCATTAACTAGTGTGTTTTCTGGTTCCATTTTGTCAAACATATTCACGGCTTCCCCCAAAATGCTCAATTGTCGTTCAATGGCACTCTGCGTTTTAATGTCAGCCTGGTATGCCTGAAAAGTGATGGTGGAGGAGGAAAATTGCTCTATAAGTTCAATAGCCCTCAGAATATCAGACAAGAACTTTCTGCTTTGATCCATCATAGATTAATACTTTTGAACTGTCGATGCTACGTTTTAAAAATGGATTTCTGATGGATCCCTCCGTGAGGAGATCAACCTTCCGCTGAAAGAAATCTTCCATCAAATCCCATAGCGACATCAATTTCTCGCCTCTTTCAATGGGGTCAGGATCATCGATTTCGACTAAAAGGTCAATATCGCTCAACAATCTGTCAAAATGGTTTGATGTCGATGAACCAAATGCATATAAGTTTCTAATGCTATGAGATTTGCAGATATCTCCAAAGAGGCTTTCCCTTTTTGAAATTTCATTTATAATGTACATAGACCAAAGATACTACGTTTTGCGTGAATAGTGACATTCTATTCTGGATCAATTTGTTGTTGTTCAGAAAGCGGCCATATCTCCAGGACTGTCTTCGAATTGTGTGCATGCCTGCTTTTTTTGATGGACATAAGGCATGGCGCATAGAAAAAACACGGTATATGTAAATGAATCAACTATCTTTACTGGCATGATAAAGGATTTTTGCTTCTGTCCCAAGCGTATTAACTTCCCGACGATATTGCGAAAGATACCTCATGCATCAGGATAAAACGAAACCGGGGCTTAATAGACCAGCCTTAACTTTCTGGATTATAGGCTTTTTTGCATTTATTTGGGTGCTCCTGAGAAGTGGTACAAATCCCAAACGTCTTACATATCCTTGTCAACAAACCCTCTATCCAATCGCTTCATCATGGTTCATTGCTGTACTTGCATTAATAGGAGGGTCCTATATATTAAAGAAGTATGCCAGGCTTACAGCGGGTGGCCTTATTCTCGTCATTACCGGATATTTTCTGGCCGTTTTTGTAGATGCCGGTCAGGGTATGGGCATTGCTTTCTTCATGCCGCACAATGCGAAAGTTCATGTCAATCTGCCCGTCTGGGAGGTTAATAATCCTGTTTCTAAGATATTTGCAATCAATGATATACCTCCAACTTCCGGATCACTGAGTGCTGGCGATACGACAGTTCCCAATTCGCATCTATCAGACCCGGCCATGGACACCCTGTTTTTGATGATGGAAAGCAAAGGTGAGTATCTGCATAAGACAATAGCACATCCGAATGGGATCGCCGGACCGGATGATGTTGTCATCATCAAGGGCAATTTTCAGTGGGAATCCCGTTGCGGAACCAATACAGACAGGATCAAGGGCTTAATCCATCAGTTATTGCTTCATCCCAATGGGTTCAATGGTGAGATCCTGGTTTGTGATAACACTCAAAACCTCGGTTCGGGTATCAATCACCAGGACAATAACTCCGAAGATCCAAACCAATCCATCATCGATGTCGTAAATACCTTTTACACGAAAGGCCATAAGGTATATCTGCTGAACTGGAATACGCTTTATGCGATCGTTGCAGATGAGTATATGCAAAATGATATGAATGATGGATATGTGTATGAGCCTTCCACGAAAATCTCTTACCCCAAGTTCAGGACACCCTCGGGAAATCATTTCATCTCCTTGCGTTACGGCATTTGGGATACGATCTCATCTACATACGACCATGATAAACTGGTGATTATAGATTTTCCGGTTCTCAAGGCTCACAGTGCCGCAGGAGCGACCATTGCCATAAAAAACTGGGTGGGTGTACTTACAACAGCTTATAATACTGAAAGATATGGTGGATTTACACAAATGCACGATGATTATTTCTTTGGTGCATATGCCTTGATAGCACAGGTAATGGCCGTCACGTATCCGAAGCTAAGCATTGTAGATGCGGCATGGACCAATACCTACCTTGAAAATGACCTGAATACCCTTGTTGAAACAGAATGCCTGCTCGCCGCCACCGATCCGGTAGCCCTGGACTGGTATGCTTCAAAATTCATCCTGACACCTATTGCAAACTACCCTTTGAAAACAAATCCTGATAATATGGGTGGTACTTTCAATGTCAATCTTACAGCCTGGGCTGACTATCTGAAGAACACAGCGGGTTTTCCGGTCACAATGGATTCAAACGAGATCTCTGTGTATGATCGATCTGCTTTGATCACTACCGGCCTTATCCATGAGTTACCTGAGGATCCAGGAATCACGCTGGCGTGCTATCAAAATGCTGAAGGAAATTTAAAGATCAGGATCAATGCAAAAAAACCTCAGGTAGTTAGTGTCCGCATTCTGGATCTGAATGGGAAGGTGGTTGCAACCATTCTGGAAGGTAAGCACGTTGCAGAAGTTATCCACCTGGATTGCAGTACTTCAGGTTATTGCCCAGGTGTTTATCTGGTGAATCTGTATAACGGGAAGTCCAATGTGACACAAAAGATCCTCATCGCAAGATAGCTTTCGGATCTTTTCTCCACATGGGCCACATTGGCCTTATCATTTCTCCTTAATATTAAGTGTTTGTTAGTCAATTATATGCATATGTCGCTTGCAGTCGGCATGATTGATCTGCAAAAAAATATTGCTGCGATTTTCCAATAGGCCCGGCTTTTTCCGTCTAATGCCTCGGAGGTTGGTCATGTGGAAGGATTTTTTCAGTTTTAACCAGGTTGAGCGGAGAGGAAGCTGGTTTCTGTTCATACTTATGCTGATCAGCATCTTACTCAACTTTCTATCTCCCATCTATTTCCGGAAAACAACCTACACTTCACCTTATTTCTATGCAGACTTCCAAGACCTTAGTCGCATGATTCTGTCGGATACCATGCGAAGCACCCAAACACGCTATCCGGATAATCCTGTTACGCCCCTCCTGAGATTCAATCCAAATGATCTGGATACCAATAAGTACAGAGAATATGGATTGCGTGCGGCTCAGGCTCGATCACTGTTCCGCTACAGCCGTGCCGGGGGTGTTTTCCGAAAGAAGGAGGACCTCCTGCGCATTCATAATATCCGTGAGGCAGATCTGGAGCGGATCGGTCCCTTTCTTGATTTCGGGACACCAGAGAGTCCGGCCAGATATGAGCGCAAGCAACAGTATGCCACTATTGCCGACCTGAATTCAGCGGATACCCTTTCCCTGATTGCCCTGCCAGGTATTGGTAAAACAATGGCAATCAGGATTATAAAATACAGGGAAGCCCTGGGGGGCTTTCACGCCATCGATCAGCTCAGGGAGGTTTATGGCATGTCTGATGAAACCTTTGACCGGATCCTGCCCTTGATCCATCTCGATAATCCACATCTTCGCAAGCTGGATCTCAAGCAGGACAGCTTCCGCCTGCTCGTCCGGCATCCTTATCTGGAGTACGACATGGTCAGGCAGATATTCAAATGGCGCAAGACACATCCGCAACTGCTTTGTGCGGATTCTCTTAACGCTTTACCTGGCCTGAGCGATACGCTGGCCGCAAAGATCAGGCCTTATGTTCACTAGTCACGCTATTTTTGTATGTTTGACATCTCAAGAATGACCATGCGCCATAAGATCACACATACCGTCCTCTTTGTCCTGATTTCATTATCGCTGGCTTCATGCTGCCGAAGCAAGGAGGTGACAGGATCAAAAGGAGTAATATCCCCGGATATTTCAGCCAATGCCTTTGCCCTGGATATCTTTCGGCAGGTTGCCGCACAGCAGAAGGATAACCTTTGCATTTCACCCTATTCAATTGCACAGGCCTTATCGATGGCTCAGGCGGGTGCTGCAGGCCGAACCGCCGAGGAGATGCTGGCAGTCCTGAAACTGAGTGCTGATCCCTGGAAGAATGCGAATTACTTTGCTGAGGCCAATGAACGCCTGATGAAGGATGGCGCAGGAGCATCTATCCGGATTGCCAACGGGCTTTGGTTACAACAGGATTACAATATCCTTCCTGCCTACACCAATCTTATCACCAACGGATTCAAAGCCGGATATGAGGTGATGGATTTTATGTCGGATGCCGGCAGGGAGAATGGCCGGAATCACATCAATCGCTGGACACACCAGATCACAGAAGGTTACATCCCGGAGCTTCTGCCCCCTGGTAGCCTGAGTGAGCGGACCAGACTTGTCCTTACCAATGCCATATTCTTTGCGGGGGCCTGGAAAAGGGCCTTTGACCCTGATCTTAACCTGGATATGCCCTTCGTCAGGCCGGACGGTAGCAAGGACCCTGCCACCTTCATGCAAATGCAGGACACTTTCCTGTATGCACAGCTAAATGGCTTCAGCCTGTTGGAGTTGCCCTTCACCGGTGACCATCTGGTTATGAATGTATTGTTGCCGGATGACTGGAATGGTGTCTTTGATCTGGAGAAGACCTTGAATGTTAATAAGTTGGATCCGTGGCTAAAGAAGATGGAGCCCACGCTTGTGAATATCCTGCTGCCAAAATGGACGATTACATATCCCATTGACCTCGGCCAAACACTGATCGGGATGGGAATGCCACTTGCTTTTGGTATGGAAGCAGATTTCAGTGGTATGACAGGTGGTAAGGATTTGTTTATCAGTAAGGTACTTCACAATTCTTTTATAGAGGTGAATGAGAAAGGAGCAAAGGCAGCTGCGGCTACCGCCGTGATAATGGCTGAAAAGATCATGGTAGGGAAGCCCCCGGTTTATTTCCGGGCCGACCATCCCTTCGTTTTTATTATACGTGATAAAGTGAGTGGCACCATATTGTTCGCCGGCCGATTGGCCCAACCCGCTTAAAGCAACTTCATGATATGGCACTGGATACCATCATCGAACTAAATAATGTCTCGGTTTTTCAGCAGAAAGTGCTGATATTGACCAATGTAAATCTTAGTATTTCCAAAGGGGAGTTCGCGTATCTCATCGGCAAAACAGGCAGTGGTAAGAGCAGTCTCCTGAAAGTGTTGTATGCAGATCTACCTTTACTGGATGGCAGCGGCCGTATTGCCGGGTTTGAGTTGCATGACATGAAACGAAAGGACATCCCTTTCCTCAGACGTAAGCTCGGTATTGTCTTCCAGGACTTCCAGTTGCTGACCGACCGTACGGTCAATGAGAACCTGCTTTTCGTCCTGCGTGCCACCGGGTGGAAAGACAGGCAGCAAATGCAGGAAAGATTACAGGATGTATTGGACAAGGTTGGTCTGGGGACGAAGGGCTTTAAGATGCCAAACGAGTTGTCGGGCGGTGAGCAGCAGCGGGTGGCCATTGCCCGTGCTTTGCTCAATGATCCGGATGTTATCCTTGCGGATGAACCAACAGGTAACCTGGACCCGGATACTTCCATGGAAATCATGCGCCTGATGTTCGAAATCAGCAAGGCAGGACGGGCTGTTCTGATGGCCACACACGACTATTCTCTGATCCAGCAGTATCCTGCACGTATCATCCGTTGTGAAGGCGGTAATGTCCTGAGTTAGCAGAACAACATATCAGCCAATACCTTAATATTATGTTTGTTGGTGAATCCGTTCTGCAGCAGCACCTGTCGGCGGCGTTCGGTTTCCGCTGGTGAAAAAGGAAGGTTGAAGTGGTACTTTACCGCGTCCTTCATCGTATCTGCTGAATCAGCAATAACGCATAGATCTTCCAGTCCGGTGCGCGTTACCATCGGGGAATTGACGATACAATGCCTCCCGGAATGCAAGGCCAGCAAGAGCTTCAGCTTAATCCCGGTAGCCTGAAAGGTGGGTAAGATATTGATCTGAGCCTGACTGACCAGGTGCGAAATCTCTTCGTTGCTCAACCCAACATTAAGGGTGACATTGGGGTATTGCCTGACGGTTTCCCTGAGCTCTTTGCTGGGTTTATTTCCCGCGATGACAAGGGGAATGTCGAGGTCGTTGAACACTTCCTTCGTCAGGAAGAGGGCTGCCCGGTTGTTTTCACCGACCTCCAGGCTGGCGTGATAAAGGGCAAATTCACCCCTGCCGGGAAGGATATTCACCTCCTCCTGGGCATGGAACGCTGTCACTGTTTTGACGTTGCGGTGAAAAGTGCTGAAATGCTCCTGATCATTCAGGGAGATGGCTGCGATGCCACTCGCCTGCTGGAGCACCTGCTCATAGCGTCTTAACTTAGACGCCTCATTGAAGAAATAATAGCGTTTGAAGATGTTACGCTCTACATTACCGAGGCTTTCATAATACTCATGTTCGATATTATGGGTTCTGACAATGCGTTTTCTTTTTCGTAACCTCGGATCTTCCAGGTAATGACATGTATGTATGCCTTCCAGCAGGATGGGATACTTTTCCTTTACGAGGTTTTTCATCAGCTCTTCTGAACTGCGTGTGGCAACAATGTAAGGTCGCTTGCGGAAGAGATTGGTTTTGTTGATGTCCCTTTTGTAGTATCGCACACTGGCACAGAGGGAATCCAGCACAGGGCTGGGATCCCTACCATATTGAAAACAATGCAGGTGTACGCCGTAGCCCGCGTCATAAAAGGCTTTTATCTTATAAAAAACATCAATGGCGCCACCATAATTGGCTGGCATGGGGATGTCAAACGACACCAGGTGCAGGTTCTTCTTGTTATATGAATGGCCGAAATACATCTCTCAAAACAGGTGCTTCGTTTTCCCAGCACAATTCGGATGCTGCAATGTTAAGTTTTTCCTTCCAGAATGCCGTCTTTTCCGGGTCAGAAAGCATCGTTTTTATCTTATGTGCAATATGGGCAGGGTCATGATTTTCACTGATCTCTCCGATTTCGTAGGTCTCAATAATGCGTCTTACTTCGGGGAGGTCACTGCCAAGTACGGGGATTCTGGCCTGGATGTAATCAAATAGCTTGTTCGGGAGGCTGAAACGGTAGTTGATGTTGTCACCTTTATCGAGACTCAGGCCGATATCCGCTGCGGCAGTGAATTTGACCAGTTCAGTGTGGGGCATGCGGGGAAGGAAGTAAACCTGGTCTTCGAGATCGAGGCGTGTAACAAGCTCATGTAACCTGGGCATCACATCACCGCCGCCGATTATAAGAAGATTGGTGTCGGGAAGGTACTGCATGGCCATCACAGCCTCCTCAGCTCCCCTTCTAACATTGATGCCACTGCCCTGCATGAGCAGCAGTGGCCTTCCCTGGGGCAGACGTAAAATGGATCTGTCGATGATGACGGGAGTCTCTATGCGCTCGGGCAGGTTTCTGACAACCCTGGGTCGGTGGCCATACTCCTGCTCAAAGAGGCTGGCGATGGAATCGTTGACGGTGATCGTATGCTCGAGTTTGGGGAATATCCATCTCTCTATGGCTTTCCAGGTTTTTCTGGGGATAGGCCTGTTCTGGAGTTCCGGAACACCGGTAAAGTACTCATGACTGTCGAAGACGACAGGTATGCCTTTGATTTTATGAATGAGATAATTGGCGGGCAGCGTGTCAAGATCGTTGGAGACCAGCAGGTGGCTCTTTCTGATAAGGAGCAACAGGAAGAGGCGGATATTGAACTCGGCGTAAAACAAAGGCCCTTTACGGAACAGCAGATGCATGCGATGGCATGCATATGTCCTGCCCCCCAGCGCAATCCCGTTTCTCAGATACCTGCCGACAAGCACAACATGGAATCCAAGTTGGATGAGGGTTTGACAGGTCCTGTCCACGCGTTGGTCGGTGACCAGGTCATTGGTAACTGAAACGATAACCTTCTTCTGCACTGCTGGAAGCCATGTTGAATGAAGATACAAATTAACAAAAAAGCGGTGAGCCTGGAAGCTTGAAAAGGATGTCTCCGGTAAAATGAAAAAGAAAGCTGCCTGACCGGGTGTGGCAGGCAGCTTTCAGGTTTTTCGAAGCAACGGGTTTATGCAGAGGCTGCAGCCCGGGGTTTATTCGACTTATTGTTTGACCAGCTTTTCAGTCCAGCGGAAGTCACCACTCCTCACCTCAGCCAGGTAGAAACCGGCGGGCATGTCGGTGAGGTCAATGTTCATATTAAAGGAAATCAGCGACTGTTTCTCGGAAGTAGCATGAACAACACGTCCGCTGAGGTCACGGATGGTCAGTTCAACGCTGGCATTGTCGAAGCCCTTCATGGCAAAGGTAAACTGCCCGTTGCCCGGGTTCGGATAGGCCACCACACCACGCTCTTCTTTGGAAAGCTCCATGACATCCACGAGAATACCGGTGTATTTGTACATACCACCCACAGTGGAGGGCATGGTCTGGTCGGTGAACCCACCTGCCCAGCCGTTTTGTACATCAGCCCAACCGGTAGCAAGGTATTGGGTGCCCTGTGTTCCCATGAAATCCGTCCAGGTATTGCCACCGTCGAAACTGTATGAAACACCGGATACACCTGTAGCAGCACCTGTGCTAACATAGGTTCCTGCAGTACCAGGTACATAAGCCATGTCATTGGTGTAGACCGGACCGGTATGGTTTACCAGCGTCCATGTTGAACCACCATCCAAGGTTCTGTAAAGAGTTCCAGTTGAGCCTGAACCTTTGTCCTGCGCCAGTCCAACGAGGTGGTTGGCCATGTATACGTTAGTGAATGTAGCAAGCGGGGTTTGGGAAACTGTCCAGTTCAAGCCTTTGTCGGCAGAACGGTAAACGCGTCCCTTGTTTGTTCCGAACCAGATTGTATCACCGACGACGCTGTAATAACCAACGATGCCCCATTCTCCGGAAAGGGGTGCCGGAATATTGGCAGAAGGAACACGTGTCCAGGTTGTTCCACCATTGGCAGTGGTGTAGAGTTCAAAGTAGTTGCTGGTTGGGTCTCCCTGACAGAAACCATCATTGGCATTCCAAAAGTGAACAACATTCGGGAATCCGCCGGCTGCATAGTCGAAAGAAGCTGTTGTTTGCCTTGTCCATGCAACACCACCGTTTGTAGTAACGTAGATACCCTGGGGAAGAGAACCTGAAGTACGGTACATGGGCACATATGCAACGTCTGCGGACACGCCGTAAATCATTGCAATTTCCAGGCCGGCTGCATTGTTGACAACACCAGGAACCCAGGTGCTGCCTCCGTTGATGGTACGAGTGAATTCCTGAATTACGGCGCCACCACCGCTGCCGTCATAGGCGGTTGCCCAGACCACGTTGGCATTGACAGGAGAAACATAGTTTATCCCACGGGAAGCAGCTGCAAATCCTGTCGCCTGCTGCACCCACTGACCCATCGCCAGGGTCGTTAATCCCACAAATAGGGAAAGAATGAGTAGCTTTTTCATCATTTGGTAAGTTTTAGGTAATACCTCTCGTTTATGCCCCAAAAATAAGAAAAATGCGGAAAAGGACTACCTAAATGAAAAAGGGGTTGCTTTTCGACAACCCCTTTTGCGTTAAGTTTAAGGTTATGCTATTGTTTTATAACTTTTTGGACCTTTTTTGTGGTATGATCCGAAACGGTCATCAGATAGATACCTTTTCCCAGATGTTCCATGGGAATCAGCGCAGTCTCAGCATCACCATTCACATTAATGATGTTCGAGCTGATCAATCTGCCTGTTAAATCATGCAATTGTACTGTATAGTTTCCTTGCTTCCATCCTTCCAGGACAAGCATAGCCTGTGTTTCGACCGGATTTGGGAAGATATACATACGCGAGGCAGTTGCGTTTTCATTAGTGCCGGTACTGATGGCTGTTGTGATACAACGGAAATGGTAATCGGAATTGCCATTGGTGCCAACGGCAGGTGACCATGCAGTTCCATTAAAGTTATAGGACCTGTTGTACGTTCCTGGTTGTGTCATAAGCAGATTGGTTACACCGGTGGGAACAGAAAATCCGATGAAGAAGTCACCGCTTAATCCACTTAATTGGGCAGCATAGGGGCGCATATCCACGCGTGTGAAGATACTGTTGTTCGCCACAGTGGCCTCAGGTATGGCCTGGACCGGTGTGATCTTATCCGTGGTGGGCAAACCTCCTGCTGCGTTCCACACATGCACTAACATGGGGGCATTGGGTGGTGTTGGCGTTGTGTTGCCTGTTCCATCGTAATTACGGATCAGAATGGTCTTCAGATCAGCCGTTCCACTCAATGTCACCTTGACGGCAGCCGCCAGCACGCCACCTGTGGCAGCGGGACCAACCGTTCCATAATACTGAATCTGTCCGTTGTCATAGGCGATATAGTTTCCGGCGATGTAGCGGAAGGTATCGGTGACACTCACATTGGGGGTTGGTGAAACCTGGTCTGCAGAAGAAATCCAGTAATTTACCATTGAACCTGCTGCCTGAGTGGGAATGTCGAAAGAATACTGATTATTTCCCTGAATATTGGCGTTGAGTGGCGTCTGCGCTACTCCATCAACTTTATAATGCAGTTTAGTATTGGAGACATTAACACCTGAAGCATCGGTGATGGTGGTCATCACCGTATTCACGCCTGCCTGTCCCTGATAATGAACAGGAATGGTGTTGTTTACAATGAGTGGTCCGACTACGTCCACATCGGCTGTGGTGATGGCCCTGAAATGGAAATCGATGGTTCCCAGACTCCAGGTCGTTCCGTTGAAGGTGTAAGACCTGCCAGCAAATCCTGGGCTGGTCTCGACAGTATTGCAAATACCCGTGGGTACATCGTACCCGATAAAAATATCTCCACTCAGGTTGGACAACTGGCTGGCGTAGGCACGCAGGTCGACGCGTGTCATTGGTCTCGTATTCGTCAGGGTAGCCTCAGGAGTTACCAGAATGGGTGTGATCAGGTTGGTCCCGGGTAATCCGTTGTTGTTAGACCAGATATGGACGGTCATCGGACTGTTGGGATTGTTCTGGTCAGTATAGTTCCGGATCAGCACGGTTTTCAGGTCTGTATTTCCAAGGGTAACCCTGACCGCAACGCCGCGGGTGGCTTCAGCCGGCCCAACGGGCCTGTAGAAGTCCACAAAAGCATTGTCATATCCTATGTAATTACCTGCAATGTATTTTCCGGAATCCGAAACCGCTGTATTAGGTGTGGTTGCTGAATCCGTTGCCGAGATCACATAAGAAATCCATGTTCCTGCAGGCTTGGCGGGGATGGTGAATGACCAAAGGTTGGTCCCGGGTGTTTTAACCCCACTCACAGGTGTCTGGGATACACCATCTGCTTTGTAATTCACACTGGCGGCGGCTATACCCGAAAAATCGATCAGCTCGGCCAAGACAATATGGTCATAGATGGAACCCTGATAATGCACCGGGAGCGTATGAACGATCAAAGGAGGGGAGTTGTCAACATTAGATCCGATAATCTGAAAGTTATCAATATACATCCCGTCCATATTTAATCCGCCGTCGCTTTCAAACCTGAACCGGACCTTGACATTGGTATTGCCGGCACCACAATAGCCGCCAAGATCCAGGGTGTACTGGGTCCAGGTAGTGCTGTTGCCATCAAATACCGCCAGGGTATTGAAGTTGGTAAAGTCGTTGTTGCTAACGTCTACATACATATAGTCGAATCCCGCTTCGATCTGGTACCTGGCATAAAACTTGAGCTGAGCCGAAGGATACGTGGTGAGGTTGACACCATTTGCCATCTTAGCCGAAGAGATTTCGTTGTCCAGATAATTCCCGGTAGGGCTTTCACTGAGGGATTTTGTAGGAGAATACGCCTGTGCGGTTGACAATCCCCAGTTGGTGTTGAGGACCCAATTGGTCACACCCGATTCAAAATCGTCGGAAAAGACGACTGTAGTTTGTCCGGATGCCATTATCCCGCAAGCGATGAAAGTGGTAAGTAGTAGGAGTTTTTTCATAAGGCGTTGGTTTTGGTGAGGGGAATCATTTACCTTTACCTACAAATATATATAAAAAGAATCGAAATTACCATTACAGACGGAGCGTTATTAATTCAGCTTTTCCTGATGATTTCACAGACTCGTTTTTCTCTTCTTCCATTTAATACTTTTCACATTCAGGCGTATGCCAGACGTTACTTTCGCATCGATGAGCCGGTCGATTTATCTCGGATAACTGACCTGATGAGAGGTGATAAGGATGCCTATCTGTTAATGGGTGGCGGGAGCAACCTGTTGTTTGTCGGTGATTATGAAGGGACTGTCATGCATGTGAATCTGAAGGGAATCAGTATGGATGAAGATGGGGATGTTGTGAAAGTAACAGCCCGGGCCGGGGTTGAATGGGATGATCTTGTGGGTCATTGTACCGCACTTGGTTTATGTGGCCTGGAAAATCTTTCCCTCATTCCGGGCCGGGTTGGTGCAGCGCCGGTTCAGAATATCGGAGCCTACGGGGTGGAACAATGTGATTGTTTCATATGTGTTGAAGTTTACGATATATTGGAGGGTAAATTCATAACCCTCTATGCCGATGATTGCCAGTTTGGATATCGTGATAGCATTTTCAAACGACCAGAAAACCGCCACCTGCTAATTACACAGGTGACCTATAAGCTGAGCCGGCAGGGACTGTTAAAGCATTCTTATGAGACCCTGGATGCTGCGCTGCGTGAGCGAGGAATACGACAACCCGGCCCTCAGGATATCCGCGATGCTGTCATAGATGTTCGGCGTCGAAGGTTGCCGGACCCTGATTTGCTGGGCAACGCCGGTAGTTTCTTTAAAAATCCCGTCGTTTCACAGGACAAATATGAATCCCTCAAAGCAATTTATGCGGATCTGGTTGGCTTTCGCATGTGCGATGGGAGCTATAAACTGGCAGCAGGCTGGATGATCGACCGGGCCGGATGGAAAGGCTACAGGACAGGCGATGCAGGTGTACATGACAAGCAGGCACTGGTACTTGTGAACCATGGAAATGCAAGTGGTGCAGATATTCTGAACCTGGCCAGAAGCATCAGGGAAGATATTTTCAATACATTTGGTGTTGCACTGGATCCGGAAGTCAATATTGTCGGAGACAGTCTGGTATGAAAACCACAACTTCCATATGGCATAAGGTGTGGAAAAGCCGTGAGGCCTTCATCTGGATCACGGCCCTGGGATTGCTTGCTCTTTCAAATCCAGCCTGTGATGCCTTCAGTCTCTGCCCCTTGCATAATCTCGGTTTCCGTTATTGCCCTGGTTGTGGAATGGGTCACAGTATTTCCGCATTGCTTCATGGCCAGCTGCTGGTATCCTGGCATGCACATCCATTAGGAATTCCGGCTGTCATCATCCTGTTGATCCGGATATACAAAGTGTTATTCTTACATTTCTTAAAAAAACCACAAGTCTATGACACAAGCCATCCGCTATCTACCTGAAGCAGAAGCAGACGAACTGATTTTCCTGCAAAAGATTTTCGATGGGCTGACTGAATCCCAGGCCCAGTTTTACGCCAGTCTGTACCGTGCCCGCCGCAGGGATCCCATGCTTATTCTGGTTTGTACGCTCATTGGATTCGCCGGTATCGCCGGAATTCAACGCATCATCACACGGCAGATAGGGATGGGGATACTCTATCTTTTTACGGCCGGTCTGTGTTTTATCGGGACGATCATTGATGCTGTCAACTACAGGCAGTTAACTTCCGATTATAACCAGCGGATTGCCTTTGAGGTGTTATCAATGCTGAAATCCTATCAGATTGATTAAGCCTTAGTCGATGATCAATGCCCCGGTAAGGTCACGTGCGGAAGGGATGTCATGCCTTTCCAGGTAGGCCTCAATTCCCTGTACGATCTTCATTGTGACGGACGGATCCACGAAGTTGGCTGTTCCGACCTGCACCGCACTGGCACCTGCCAGCATGAATTCGATGGCGTCGGTAGCATTGCTGATACCGCCTATTCCGATGATGGGAATCCTCACGGCTTTGGCGACCTGCCACACCATCCTGAGTGCGACAGGTTTAATGGCCGGCCCTGACAGTCCACCGGTTACCGTACTCAACACTGGTCTGCGGCGCTCGGCATCCACGGCCATCCCGAGCAGGGTGTTGATCAGGCTGATCACATCTGCGCCTGCTTCTTCAACGGCCAGGGCAATATCAGATATTTGGGTAACGTTAGGTGATAGTTTGACTATCAGTGTTTTGTCATATACTTCCCGAACTGCCCGGGTTACTGCAGAAGCGGAAGGGCAACTTGTTCCAAAGGCCATCCCACCTTCTTTTACATTCGGGCATGAGATATTCAGTTCAATGGCCTGTATCTTGTCTAGCTGATTCATCATCCGGGCCACCTTGACATAGCCTTCCACCGTAGAATCGGAGACATTGGCGATAACGCAGGTATCCATATCTTTAATACGGGGATATATCTCCCTGACGAAATAGTGAATACCTTTATTTTGCAATCCAACCGCATTGAGCATCCCCATGGGCGTTTCAGCCATGCGCGGATAGGCGTTGCCTTCGCGATGTTCGGATGTTGTGGCTTTCAGGATGATACCACCCAGTTTACCCAGGTCCAGGAAGTCTTCGTATTCACTGCCATAGCCAAAAGTGCCTGATGCGGTAAGTACAGGATTCCGAAGCTGCAGCTTGTGCAGGTTTATACTGAGATCAGCCATAGCAGGTCACGGGTATTAAAGACAGGTCCATCGATGCAGACACAGCGATTCCCTTGTGTGGTCTGGGTTACACAGCAAAGGCAGGCTCCAATGCCACAGGCCATGGTGTTTTCAAGAGAAACCTCGCAAGGAACCTCGGCCACCGAGGTGCCGGCTGCCACCGCGCGCATCATGCCATCGGGGCCACAGGTATAAACCATTTTATATTGCGACAGCTGGTCACGGAAAACGGGATGATCGGTGACTTTTCCCTTGATGCCCACACTCCCGTCCTCAGTAGTGATGTGTAACGGGCCATACTGCCTGTATTCATCAGGACGCATGATGTCACGGGCTGTGGATCCCCCGATAAGGATTTCGATCTGGATACTTTTTTCCGCCAGTGTTCGTGCCAGAAACAATAAGGGTGCTACGCCACAACCACCACCAATCAGGAGTACGGGCCCTGATTCAGGCATGCTAAATCCTTTGCCAAGTGGATAGACCAGGTTCAAAACATCACCAGCCTGCAAGGCGGCAAGATGTCGCGTACCGTCTCCCACTTCTTTGATAAGGAGTGAAAGTGTAGATGTACTGCGGTCTGCATCGTGGATAGACAAGGGCCGGCGAAGGTAGGTCGATGGACTTCCTTTTACCAAAGCTTCAACAAACTGACCTGGTTGCAGTGCTGGGAAAGGAGCTGGCAACCTGAGAGTCAGGACAACGTGATTGGTGTTAAGCCGCAGGTTTTGCAGCACCTCCAGATCTTCCAGGCGTTTCTTCATGGGTAAAGCGTGTATCAGGCCTTTTCAGTATCATCAGCAGCAGCTACTTCACCCTCTTCCTCACCCTCTTCCTCACCCTCTTCCTCACCCTCTTCCTCACCCTCTTCCTCACCCTCTTCCTCACCCTCTTCCTCACCCTCTTCCTCACCCTCATCTTCACCAAATACCAGCAAATCCAATCCCTGCAACTGATTGTACCATGCAAGTATCTTACGGATATCCGAATCGTATACCCTTTCCTTATCATAATCAGGCACAGCGGCTTCGAAGAAAGTCCTGAGGGCAGAAGGACTTTCTTTGGAGTCCGGAGCAGGTCCGTTCACGGTATGGGCAGCAATCATTTTGAAGACTTCCTTTAACGGCATATCATCAGTATATGAATACACGCTGATTTCTTCAAGTGAAGAAACACGTTGATTTGCAAATACTGTAGTGCGTTGATTATCAATAAGGCTCTCGACAACCATGCCTGTTTTGGTCTGGGCGATAAGCTTATACAACCCGGGCTTGCCTGAAATCGAAAGGATCTTAGTAAGGTCCATGTCCTTTGTTTTTTACAAAAGTAACAAGAAAGTCATTCATGCCGGGCTGCAATGCTCCGGCGGGTCATCAATTTGGTATTTCTGATCCGGGCGCTATATTCGTTGTGTTACCTGCCTGGGCCATATACAAGCGGTAGTAGACCCCTCTCAATTGTATCAGTTCCTCATGTGATCCGCTTTCCCGAATCTCGCCCTGGTCCATCACTACAACCAGATCAGCTTTGCGAATCGTTGAAAGCCGATGGGCAATAATAACCACGGTACGCGCTTCCATGAGTTTCTCAATGGCTTCCTGCACAAGCTTTTCCGACGCTGTATCCAGGGATGAAGTGGCTTCATCCAGGATCAGTATGGGCGGATTACGCAATACGGCGCGGGCGATACTGATACGCTGGCGCTGCCCTCCTGAGAGGCGCGCACCACGATCACCAAGCATGGTATGATAACCATGTTCCATTTGAAGGATGAATTCTTCAGCATTGGCTACCTGGGCCGCCTTCCTCACCTGATCTTCAGTGAAATCACCGGCCCCAAAAGCAATATTGTTTAATACTGTATCATTAAACAATATGGTATCCTGCGAGACGATGCCCATCAGGGCGCGAAGCTTGTCGATCCTGAGATTCCTTAAATCTTCCCCATCAAGCATGATACTGCCCTCATCCGGGTCATGGAAACGTGGCAGCATATCTGCCAGGGTTGATTTGCCAGCCCCTGACGGGCCAACGATGGCAATGACCTGTCCTTTGCGGATTTTCAGGTTGATGTTTTTCAGGACCGGGCTGTCGGCGTGGGCGAATCCTACATTCGTGAAAGTGATTTCACTATTCAGGTCGTTGACAGATACCGCGTTGGATGTCTCTATAATCCTCTCCTCTGCCTGCAGGACCTCCTCAATCCTGGCCAGGGAGGCCATGCCTTTCTGCACCTGGTAATAAGCGGTGGTCAACGATTTGGCCGGGGTAAGCATCTGTGAGAAAATCACCAGGTAGGCAATAAAGGTCTCTGGACCCAGTGATACTGTCTCATTCAGAACCATCGATCCGCCATACCATAGGACGAACACAAGGATAGTGATGCCCAGAACCTCACTCAGGGGAGAGCTGAGATCACCACGCCGTGTAAGACTGATCATCAGCCTTGTATATGCCTGGTTAAGCTTTCGGAATCGCAGCAGGCTGAATGGTATGGCATTGAATGCTTTGATTATCCTTAGTCCTCCCAGGCTTTCTTCAATGACGGACAGGATCTCGCCCATCATGCGCTGGGATTTGACGGATTTCCTTCTGAGGCTTCTGGCAATGCTGCCGATGAGCAGGCCGGCGAGCGGCAGGAGAATAAACACAAACAGTGAGAGGCGCGGACTGAGGATAATGAGGCTGAGTAAAAAGAACAGCAGTGATACTGGTTCGCGGAAAAAGAGCTCAAATCCGCGCATAATGGACCACTCTACCTCTTGCATATCTGTTGTTGATCTTGCCATGAGGTCTCCTTTTTTTCGCTCGGTATAATAGGAGATGGGCAGGATCAGCATGTGGCCGTATACTTTATTGCGCAGATCCCTGATAACACCGGTGCGCAAGGGTGCCAGGAAATACATCCCGAGGTATTGAAAAAGGTTTTTGAAAAGGAAGAGGATGATGACCGTGAGGCAAAGCAGGAGCAGGGCTTGCTGTTCTCCGGTTTGCCGGATAAAATCATTGAAATACACATTAAACCAGGCGCTGATGGATTCACGGCTGAGACCTGCGTCAGGCATCTCGCTGGTTTGCTGCTCCATCCTGAACAGCACACGAAGGAAAGGAATCACCATGCTCAGGGATGCCACGGCGAACACGGCAGCAAGGAAATTGGCCAGGATGCTGAGCATGGCCCGTTTCCAGAACGGAACGACGAGGTGTAGGATTTTGATGAGGTCTGCCATGCCTGACCTTAATCTGCTTTGTTAGGGATCCAGGGATGCACCCCTGTATATGCTGAAGGATGCAAGGATCTCAGCTTGCTCCTGGTTTCTTCAGAAACAGACAGGTTATCAATGAATTGCCTGATCTGTTCTTCATCGATGTGGTCGCCGGTTCTCGTGAGGTCCTTGAGCATCCTGTATGGATCCCTGATTCCTTCTCTGCGCAAAATAGTCTGGATGGCTTCGGCCAGCACAGCCCAGTTGTTATCGAGCTCAGCCTGCATCTTTTCAGGGTTCACAATCAGTTTATTCATACCTCTTAACAGGCTCCTCAGGGCAATGAGCAGATGCCCCAGGGGCACACCGATGTTCCGGATTACTGTTGAGTCGGTAAGGTCGCGCTGCAGCCGTGACACGGGCAGCTTGGCAGCCAGATGGATGAGTACCGCATGCGCCAGGCCCAGGTTGCCTTCGGCATTTTCGAAATCGATAGGGTTCACCTTGTGCGGCATGGCAGAGGAGCCTACCTCACCTGCTTTGACTTTTTGCTGAAAGTAATCCATGGAGACGTAAGCCCACATATCCCTGGCGTAATCGGTGAGTATGATGCAAATACGGCTAAGTCCATGGAAAAAAGCGGCGAGACCATCGTAGTGTTCGATCTGTGTTGTCGTTTGCTGCCGGTCCAGTTGCAGATAATCCTGCATAAACCGGTCTGCAAAACCGGGCCAGTCAATCTCAGGATAGGCCACGTGATGGGCATTGAAATTCCCTGTAGCCCCACCAAACTTACCGCTGAAACGGAATTGTCCGAGTTCCTCCAGCTGTTTCTCAATGCGTTCCACAAACACGAAAATCTCTTTGCCCAGCAAAGTGGGTGATGCAGGCTGGCCATGCGTTCTGGCCAGCATGGGAATGCCGGACCAGGCTATCGCCTGCGCTCTGAGCTGATTGAGGAAATCTTGCAGGACGGGAAGCAAAACCGAATACCAGGCATCTCTGAGAGCTATTGGAAATGCTGTGTTGTTGATGTCCTGAGAAGTGAGTCCGAAATGCACGAACTCCAGCCAATCCTGCATCGTGTTACCTTCCATGGCTTCACGAATAAAATACTCGATGGCCTTCACATCATGGTTGATCTCCTTTTCGATTTGCTTCACCCTGATAGCATATTCCGGTTGAAAATCCTGCCATAGCGCGTTAAGGCTGTTTATCTCCCCTGGGTTGAAGGGGCGGCGGTCAGGTAATGGAAGCGCTGAGAGGGCCAGCAAATAGGACACTTCAACCTGAATGCGGTATCGTATGATGGCTGCTTCAGAAAAACAGGCGGCCAATGGTTCACAGGAGCTTCTGTAACGGCCATCCAGGGGCGAGATAGCTGAGAGGGTGGATTGTACTTGCATAGGTGCAGCTTGGACATCAAAAATACGAATTATGACGCTGCCAGCAGCCCTTCTAGCACCAGCGTCCTTTTTCTTATTTTTGACCTAAATTTATGCTCGTGATGAATCAGATCCTAAGGCTCTTTGTGCTAACCGCCGCTGTAAGCGGTGCATTGATAATGTTATCTTCCTGTCAGGGCAGTGATTCCGGTCTATCAGCCGGAGGATCAGGACGCATCGTTGTCGTGGCAGACTCCACCATCGACCTTAATACTGTCAGGGTGGACTGGGTCTCACCAGAACGCGAGACCATTGCTGTTTTTGAAAACGGAACCCCCACCGGGGCTGATATTCCCAAAGCATCCAGGGACCTGTTTGAATTCTACCTTGGGAATACTGCCATTGGATCGGCTGGGATCACTCGTTCTTCGGAAAGAAATAAACATGACTTCTACTTCAGGATATTTCGCCGCATCGATGAAAAAGACCCCCTGATCCAAATGGTAGTGAAAGGCCCCGACAGCACCAATGCCTATTTTTCCAAACGCTTCGTCAGGGATCTCGTGGGGGATATCACTCGTGAGGAGTTTTATGACGCCAAGGGACTCAAGATGTATGAGACATTTTCGAACTATGACCGGAATGGGGAGTTGCTGAATACCAATAAGTATGAATATACCTATGATGCCTGGGGAAATAAGATGAGTCAGGAACACTTTGCATGGGCGCCTGACGGTGCACTGAAGCACCGCGCCAGAAACACTTTCCGCTATGATGAAACGGGTAATATGCTGGAAATGACCTTTACCTCCTATGAGCCGAACGGGAACATCAAGACGGACAATACCAACCGTTATACTTACAATGACCAGGGTCAGGTCCTGGAGCGTGAGTTTATCTCATACACCTTGCAGGGAAAGGTTGAAAATCATTACATTACAGCCTATATTTATGATGAAACAGGTCAGGCAAGTACTGAGATTCTGTACGATGCCAACCGCCGGAAGATTAACATGATGCAACGCACACTCAATGACAAGGGAGCATTGATCAAGGACGTCCTGACGGAGTACAATCCTGATGGCAGTATTAAAAGTGTCCACGGCAAGGAATACGGACCCAAGGGCGAAATCCTGCGGGAGTATTAATTACGTAGGGTGTCAGATAATAGAATCACCGGACAAACGGCCGGTATTTATTTCTTTGGCTGATACCCACGTTGCTTGGCCATCTCTTCGAGCCTTTTCTGAAAACCTGATTTCTTCACAGGCTTCTTCTTATTGGCCTGTATGCGGGCATGCAGTTTGTCTTCGTTGATCACCCAGCGGAAGATATACATCTGGGCAAATGTGATCAGGTTGGTTAAGAGATAATAGTAGCTCAAACCGGAAGCATAGCTGTTGAAGAATCCCAGGAACATGATGGGCATCAGGTAGAGCATGGTTTTCATCCCCGGCAGCTGATTTCCTGTCGACATCATCTGGTTGTTCATCCGGGTGTAAATGATGGTCGAAATCGTCATCAACAAGGTGAACAGACTGACATGGTCGCCGTAGAACGGAATGTTGAAGGGCAGGTCGAGTACCGAATCATAAGAGCTCAGGTCTTCAGCCCAGAGAAAAGCCTGCTGGCGGAGTTCAATGGAGGCCGGGAAGAAGCGGAAAAGTGCGATAAGGATGGGAAGTTGCAGCAGCATGGGAATACAGCCGGACATAGGATTCACACCTGCTTTGCGGTACAGGTCCATGGTGGCCTGTTGTTTTTTCAGGGCATCTTCCTTTTTAGGGAATTTCTCGTTGATCTCCTCCACCTCGGGTCTGAGGATGCGCATCTTTGCCGAGGATACGTAGGTTTTATAAGCAATGGGGAAGAGGATGATCTTCAGAAATATCGTCAGCAATAAGATAATGATACCATAATTGAGATCGAATCCCTCCAGGAAATCGAAAACGGGTATGACGGCATACATATTTATCCAGGAGAGGATGCCCCAGCCCAGCGGAATCATTTCCTCCAGTTCCAGATCGAATCTCTTTAAGGTCTTAAACTTATTCGGACCGATGTACATGGCCATCGAAATGGTATGATCCCGCACATCTTCAAAGGGTACATCAATCGTGGATTTCAGCGTCTTGAGATATTTTCCTTCCCCGGTCTCGGTCTGAGAACTGACATCGGCATTTAGGAAGGCATCATCGGCGATCAGCACCATGCTAAAGAATTGCTGTTTGAAAGCAATCCATTTTAGCCTGTTTCTGAGGGATTCCTTTGCATCTTTGCGTTCGGTCAGCCGGTCTACGCTTTCATTGGCAAATTTGTAGTACACGGTTGTTACGATGCGTTCGTTTTCCAGGCTCTTTTCCTGCTGGCGAAGGCGTGATCCCCAGTCCAGGGTAAGATATTTACCCCTTGCATCCATAACCTGTTCCAACCCGTAGAGGCGCACGTCATAACCGAACATATAATTGTTTCCTGTCAGGGTGTACGCAAACTCGATATAGGCAGATTCGGGGTTTGCCGTGTCGAGGTTAGGATATGCACGCATGGAAATCCTGACAGAGTCCTGTCCACTTACCTTAAGTGTCCCCTCGGCAGGATCATAGGGCTGTCCGTTGATAAATGGCTTGAAATACAGGTCTCCCGTATTGATCAGGCGGTTGCCACTAAAGAAGGAGTACTGGAAATAGGTTGAGTCCCCACCTATCAGCGTGAGGGGGAGGGAATCATAGCTGCGAAACTCTGCCAGCCCGGCCCGGTAAATTCTGCCTCCCCTGGTCGTAAAAGTCAGTTGGAGTAATTCTGTTTCAACCTCAACGAAGCTTTCTGTACCCTGTGAGGCCTGACTGAAGGCGCCGAAAGCATCGACACGCATGCTGTCCATCACCTCTCCGGCCTGCGTGAGGCTGTCACTGCCCAGGTTTTGTGCGGGTTCTGATTGTTCCTGAATAGCCTGCGTTACCTGGGCAATGGAATCCCTTATCCGGTTCTCCTTTCTAAGAGAATCCAGCACAGCTTCTTCTCTGGCTTTCTCTTCGGGACTTGGGCGCATCCACAGGCTATAACCTACCAGGATTAGAAAAATGAGTAACAGACCTAAGATAGAATTCCTGTCCATTTGTTTTGGATTAAGGATATATTATATGTGAGGCGGCAAAGATAGGGATTAATCAACCAATAGCGGGACTGTCATCGCAGGACCCTTTGCGGTGCTTCTGATGGTTAAGAGCTGCTTCTACCAAACCGGCAAACAGGGGATGAGGATTGGCAACTGTGCTCTTGTACTCAGGATGGAATTGTATACCGATAAACCATGGGTGCCCTTGTAATTCAATCATTTCTACCAGGTCTTCCTGTGGATTGATACCTGAAGGCAGCAGGCCGGCTGCTTCCATTTCTTTGAGGTACTTATTATTAAACTCATACCGGTGCCGGTGCCGTTCAGAAATCAGGGTTGTCTTATAGATCGCATGGGCTTTGCTGCCTTCCAGTATGCGGCAGGGATAAGCACCCAGACGCATGGTTCCACCCTTGGAAGATATTTTCTTCTGCGCTTCCATGATATCTATAACAGGGTGTGGCGTCCTTGGATTCATTTCCTTGCTGTGCGCCCCTTTCAGCCCCATCACGTTACGGGCGAACTCAACTACAGCGCATTGCATCCCGAGGCAGATACCCAGGAAAGGGATGTTATTAACCCTGGCATAGGTAATGGCCTGGATTTTGCCCTCGATGCCGCGTTCCCCGAATCCGGGTGCTACGATGATCCCATCCAGGTTTTGCAGCAAAGTAGCAGCATCCCTGGCTTCGATGTCTTCTGAGTGGATCATCTCCACTTTAACCTTGCAGTCGTGAACAGTTCCACCATGGATGATGGCCTCCAGTATGGATTTATAGGCATCTTTCAACTCTACATACTTTCCAACCAGTCCGATGCGGATACAGTGCCGGGGATGTTTCAGTTTCTGGAGGAATTTCTCCCAAGAACGAAGATCCGGACGCTGGTCTGACTTGAACCCCATCTTTCTTAATACTTCCGTATCCAGTTTCTCTTCCCGCATGAGCACCGGGACCTCATAGATGCTGTCAGCGTCAATACTTTCGATGACAGAAGATACGTCGACATTGCAGAATAAAGCGATTTTATGGCGGATGGTCTCCGTCAGATGATGCTCGGTACGGCAAACGATGATATCAGGTTGGACACCGGATTCCAGAAGTGTCTTGACAGAATGCTGGGTTGGCTTGGTTTTCAGCTCTCCGGCTGCACTGAGGAAAGGAACCAGGGTCAGATGAACGACGAGGGAGCGGTTGCCGAGCTCCCACCGCAGCTGTCTGACTGCTTCGATATAGGGCAGACTTTCAATGTCGCCGACGGTGCCCCCGATTTCTGTTATGACAAAGTCGTATTTCCCCTGCGTGGCAAGTAGTTTAATCCGGTACTTTATCTCGTCAGTGATGTGCGGGATAACCTGCACTGTCTCACCAAGATAATCGCCCCTTCTTTCTTTTTCGATGACGCTCAGGTAGATTCTGCCCGTCGTAACATTATTGGCCTGTGAGGTAGGAACGTTGGAGAACCGCTCATAATGACCCAGGTCCAGGTCGGTTTCTGCTCCGTCATCCGTAACAAAGCATTCCCCGTGCTCATAGGGATTCAGGGTTCCTGGATCAATGTTGATGTAGGGATCTAGCTTTTGAATGGTAACAGAATATCCCCTGGCTTGCAGCAGCTTTGCCAGGGAAGCAGAAATGATTCCTTTACCCAGGGATGAAGTCACTCCCCCGGTGACAAAAATGTATCTTGTTTCGGGCATGATGGCGCCATTTGGTACGGCGTGCCAAATTACAACATTTTTTTCAGGCATGCCGGATCAGGCCACAAACCCGGTCCGGATTAGTAGTAGCGGTAGCTCTTGACCTGCGAAATATGCTTGGCCAGTCGAATAACCTGCTGTGTATAACCAAACTCATTGTCATACCAGGCGTACAGCACGATGTTCCGCTTGTCATCAGACACTTTGGTGGCCGGACTGTCATAGATACAGGCGCAACTGTCGCCGATGCAATCGGTGGACACCAGTTCGCTCGAAGTGGAGTAGCGTATCTGCTCTATCAGCGTGCCTTTCAGAGACGCTTCCTGCATCAGGGTATTCACTTCCTCGACGGATGTATCTCTTGGAACGGTGAGCGACAGGATGGCCAGTGATACGTTGGGCGTTGGGACACGGACGGAATTGGCTGTGAGTTTTCCTTTTAGACTTGGGATTGCCTTCACAGCTGCCTTATCGGCTCCGGTTTCAGTAATGACCATATTCAAGGCAGCAGAACGTCCCCTGCGGTATTTCTTATGGAAATTATCCAGGAGATTCTGGTCATTCGTATAGGAGTGGATGGTCTCAATATGCCCCCTGACGATGCCAAGTTTATTTTCAATCACCTGAAGAACAGGAACTACAGCATTTGTGGTGCAGGATGCGGCGGAAAAAATCTGCTCTTTGGCAGGATCCAGATCGCAGGTTTCCTGGTTAACACCATAAACGATATTGGGGATGTCTCCTTTACCTGGCGCAGTCAATAAGACCCTTTGTACACCTTTTGCTTTCAGGTGACGGCTTAGGCCTTCCCGGTCACGGGCAATACCTGTATTATCAATGACAAGGGCATCTTTGATACCATAGGCTTCATAATCAACGTCCTCTGGATTGTTGGCAGCAATCATATGGATGACGTGCCCATTGACATAAAGCGTTTTATCTTCGATGTTTTCGACTGCAATGCCATTGAAATGACCATGAACTGAGTCTTTGCGCAACAGAGAGGCCCTTTTCCGGATGTCCGTTTCGGAATTGGATCGGGTGACAATGGCCCGGATCCTGAGCCGGCTGCCGTTTCCAGCCTGTGTTATGAGGCTGCGGGCCAACAGGCGACCAATGCGGCCAAAACCATAAAGCACCACATCCTGGGTTCGTGTACTTCTGGGTGCAGCACGTATAAAGGCCTGTAGCTTGTCGCTCAGGAAATCAGTATACGATGAATACTTCTCTTTTTCGGCCAGCCACTCTCGCCCCAGCCTGCCAATGTCAATGCGGGCAGGTGCGATGTCCATGTTTAGCATGGCCTTGGCCAGTCCGAGCGAATCCTGGATGCACAAAGGAGCCTGGATAATGTTTTCTGCATAGGAGTGTTTGTGCAGGATGCTGCTTGCCCCGCGGTCCAGCAATTGTCGCCTGAATAATATCAGCTCGATCGACTTGTCAAACCATAGCTTGCCAATGACGTCAATGAACTCGTTGGCGGCTTTCTCGTCCTGTATCCACTTATGCAGATGTTGTTCAAAGGCATGATTCGATGCTTCTTTCATAACAGCAGTTTTATTATTGATCCATGGAAATATGCAGGGGATGCCCCTGGTCAAAAATAACAAAATCGGGAATGAAAACAAATTTTGTTCATTCCCGATCCAGTGTCACTTATAACTTTGTTATTCTCCCAGGTACCCTTTGAGCAGCTTGCTGCGTGAGTTATGCTTCAGGCGCCGGATGGCTTTTTCTTTTATCTGCCTGACCCGTTCACGGGTCAGGTTGAATTTGGCGCCGATCTCTTCCAGTGTGAGCCCATGATTCATTCCAATACCGTAGTACAGATTGATGATATCCCTTTCCTTCTCCGAAAGTGTCGCCAGGGAGCGCTGTATTTCCTTGGCGAGGGATTCCTTCATCAATCCGCTGTCGGTAGTGGGCGAGTCATCGGTCATATATACATCGATGAACTTGGTCTCTTCGTCTTCTGCGAGGGGTGCGTCCATTGAGATATAGCGCGTAGATATCTTCAATGCAGCGTCAATCTTATGACCCGGCACTTCCATGGCCTCTGCGATCTCATCCGGTGAAGGCGGGCGTTCAAACCGCTGTTCCAGCCGGGAGGATTCTTTCTTGATTTTATTGAGGGAACCTACCTGGTTCAGGGGTAAGCGCACAATTCTGGATTGCTCAGCCAGTGCCTGAAGGATAGATTGCCTGATCCACCAAACAGCGTATGAAATGAACTTGAAACCACGTGTTTCGTCAAACCTGCGTGCCGCTTTAATCAGCCCGAGGTTGCCTTCATTGATTAAGTCAGGTAAGCTAAGTCCTTGATTCTGATACTGTTTGGCAACAGATACGACGAACCTGAGGTTGGCTTTTGTGAGTTTTTCCAAGGCTATCTGATCCCCTTGTCTGATCCGGCGAGCAAGCTCAACTTCCTCCTCGGCTGATATTAACTCCTCCTTCCCAATTTCCTGCAGGTACTTATCCAAGGATGCAGTCTCCCGGTTGGTGATGGACTTACTGATCTTTAATTGTCTCATTGATCGCCTCCGGTTTATTATAAAGCTGAAAATCAGCTTATTGGTTTAAAAAAGAACGATTTTGCAAATTTAGGCATTTCTCCTCTTAAATCGAAATTATGTTCATAACTTCCATGGGTTTGGTCATATCCTGACTACCTCAATCCAAACCCATAATACGCTCTGATTCCATTAGGATAGACACCTTCCAACAGCACTCCGCCGCTTCGACCGGATAAAATATTTTCTATATCCTCTGGTGTCTTCACCGGACGGTTGTCAATCGACAGGATAATAAAGCCTTCGCGGATACCGGCCTCGCTCAGTTTGCCCTTTTCAAGCTTTGTAACACTGACACCATGTTTTATCCCCAGTCTCTGTGCAATCGCCTGATCAACAGGTGTCAATGTTGCACCAAGTGATTTCAGGACTTCCATGCTTTGCCGGGCCACCGGGTTGGTCGTGTTTTCCTGGTTGCGCAGGGTGACATCGAAAGCTTGTTCCTTATTACCACGCCTTACGAGTAAATTCACCTTATCACCGGGCCTGTGTTGCCCCACTCTTTCCAGCAGCTCGGATGTGTGATTGACATCGAACCCATTGACCTTGAGGATGACATCTCCTTCTTTCAGTCCGGCCTTTTCTGCGCCACCATTGTCGGTAATGCCGTTGATGTATATGCCTTTAATATCCTTGAACCCCTTCTCTTCTGCGAATTTTGAGTCGAGTTCGCGGATACTAACCCCGAGGAAACCCCGCTGTACCACCCCGAATTCGAGGAGGTCATCCACAACCTTACGCACGATATTGACTGGGATTGCAAAGGAATACCCGGTATAACTTCCGGTATTGGAAGCAATGGCAGCATTGATGCCCACCAGTTCGCCAGCCACATTGACAAGTGCTCCGCCACTGTTACCCCGGTTCACGGCAGCATCGGTCTGTATAAAGGATTCGATGCTCGTGCCTTCCGGATTAGCCAGGATATTGATGTTTCTTGCTTTTGCACTCACGATGCCCGCGGTTACCGTGGAGTTCAGGTTGAAAGGATTTCCCACGGCCAATACCCATTCACCTACCTTGACCTGGTCCGAATTTCCATAGATCACAAAGGGTAAATCCTTGCCGTCTACCTTGATCAGTGCCAGGTCTGTGGTGGGATCGGTGCCGATAATCCGAGCCTGATAGGAACGCTTGTCATTAAGGGTTACCTCGATCGCATCTGCTTCGGCTACAACGTGATTATTGGTAACAATATAACCTTCAGGTGAAACAATAACACCCGATCCGGTAGCCACTATGGGGCGTGCGGACCGTCCTCTCGGCTGCGGCATGCTGAAAAAGTCACGAAAATCAAAAAAGTAGTCATAATAACTGCTCTTGCGCTCATATTCGGTTCGGATGTGAACAACGGCATTCACAGTTTTCTCTGCTGCCTGTGTGAAATCCATCCCCATGGTGGGAAGGTAATTCACCTGCTGCACCGGCAGCCTTTCCTGCTCGATGTAAACTGTCCTTACTTTTTCATTACCAAACCAGTGATAAACAGCCAGAGCTGCTAATCCGCCCGCCATCGCGATGGCCAATATGCCTAATATCCGTTTCATTTTAGTACAGTAGTTAGGTAAACAAGCTGTGATTCACTTTTGTTCGATAAAAAGCACAACTTATATGCCTGTTTTGTCGTATGAATTTAGTTGTGATGGTTTGCATTTCGCTGCCATTACGCAGGTTCACGAAACGGCAAGGGTTCCGGACTAGTATGTCAGACCTGTTAAAAATTGTTAATTTTGAGCGCTTTATCTATCCAGGTATAACATGGCATAAGGTTAGCTTCGGATACGTCAAAATGTCAGAAGAGAGGAGACAATGACAGAAGAACCGCGTAAGGTCAAAACATCCAGATGGAGCCTGTTCTTTATCGGGCTGTCACTGGGAATTGTCCTAGGAGGAGGAGTGATGTGGTGGGCTGAGAATTACTTGCGTACTTCTCAGCAAATAACGCTATATCAATATAATATTCCTGATACACTTGCAGAAGATAAGGTAGCATCCGATCTCGGAAGCCGTCCGCAGGCTGACCTGGGAGGGCCGGGCTCAGGTGATGTTGAGCTCTTGAATGAATTCTTTTCTGATACGATTTCCGGCACAGATCCGCTCACTGAAACGGAGGTTGATGCTTCAGATACCTTAAGTGCCCTGTACTTCACCCCGGAAATCCAGGATCCTGAGACCGATGCAGACAAGGACCGGCAATGGACTTCACGATACGATACAACGCGCTGGGCCTATTCCCGCGAGACCAGACGAAATGCAGTAACCACAGATGCCCCCGTGCTGCGTGATGAATTATTGTACGTCCGTCAGATGATGGTCATGGAGGAGATATCAGACCCGGAAGGGAACAGATCACGGAAACCTGTTTCCAACAAACCTGTCAGGGTTGAATTCTGGCGCTCCCCCATCAATTATACGGGCTACCGGATGTCGGAGAACAAGCTTGTGTTATTCGGCATCTTTGCCATTGATTCTGTAATGTTGATCAAACGTGATGATACCATGTGGCTTACAATGATGGATGATGTTTATCCAATCAGTGAGACATATGACTTTAAGCCATTGGTTAATACACGTATATCAAAACCCAGACCTGTACCTCGCAACCAGAGCCGGCCATGAACCTTGCATTCGAAAAATACCAGGGCGCCGGTAATGACTTCATCTTTTTTGAAGCCAGATGGAAGGATTATTTCGATGCTTCCGGGCTTGCTGCGCTGTGCGACCGCCACTTCGGCGTGGGAGCGGATGGCGTCATCTTCCTGAGTCCCCCCGAAAAGGGTGTCATGAATATGCACTATTTCAACAGCGATGGGCGGGAATCTACCATGTGCGGCAATGGAGGCAGGTGTGCTGCCGCCTATGCCTACCGGAAAGGGTGGGTGAATTCAAGGATGTCCATCCTTGCTGCGGATGGATTGCATCAGGCCATAGTTATCCGGGCAGAAGGTAAAGAGGCATGGGTTGAACTAGAGATGCGGGATGCTCCTGTGCCTGGACATACAGGTGATGGTTTTTTCATTGATACCGGATCACCTCATCATGTGATATTCGTCAGGGATGTCTCAAATATCGATTTGCGTAAGGAGGGAGCAGCAATCCGTTATAGCAGCACTTACGCCCCCGGGGGCACGAATGTCGACTTTGTTGCTGTTAAGGACCCTTTTCTCGAGGTACGGACATACGAAAGGGGTGTTGAGGATGAAACCCTGGCTTGTGGTACAGGTGCCACAGCCGTTGCCATGGTCAACGCATACAGGCAAAAGCTTCAGGGACCATGTCTTCAGGAGATACATATGCCGGGTGGTATACTTCAGGTTCGTTTTGATTTCGATGGGCATAATTTCCGCAACGTCTGGCTGTGTGGCCCCGCTATCTTTGTGTTTGAAGGTAGGATCAACCCAATGACATTATGAAGAAGGAAGACAAACACAAGCACAGCCTTTACGAGATTGAAATGCGGATCATTGCTCTGGAATTCAAAGCCCGCAGCCGGGGCCTGGATAAAAAACAGGAAGGAGAACTGGAGGTGCTTAAGAAACGTAAAGTGCTTCTGGAAGAAAAGATCCGGAAACCCTGAATAGCTTCATTTAATTATATATCGGGGCAAGCAGCTTTATCTGGCTTCCAGCAGTAGTTTTCCTGTGTGAAGGAAGCCCTTACCAGGCTGGGTGACACGGTGAATGTAAAGCCCTGGCTGGAAATTTGACACTGAAAGAACAGCACTGCCGTTCACACGTTCGGTCAGGATACGCCTGCCGGTTATGTCAAATATCTCTAAGTGAAACGCTTCCTGAAGGGTATGTGAGACCTGCACGTACCCTCCGACAGGATTGTGACTTATCATTATGCTTCCGGATGGGTTCCTGGGATCTGAAATGCCAACAGCACATGGAGTTACAAGGATATCATCAAGAAAATAATATGCACCGTAGCAACCCGGACCTGTTCCACCCCCTGGATTGGGATAGGTTACGGTATTGGCATCGTCATAGAAATTTCCAATGGTCAGGTACTGGAATGCTTCCGTTGCGGTAAAACTTCCGGATATCAAGGACCAGTTTACCTTATCGTTGATGAAAGTATCTGCTGATATCTGTGGTGTAAACCCCGACAGAACCTGATCTGAGTTGCTCGTCAGTGGAGTGGTCGTGAAGAGTGCCCCAATGCGGTCGGTGTACTTCTCGGTATTGTCGGCAAGGCTTACATAGAATTGAACACAATAGGCAGTTCCGGGTGTCATGGGCATGGTCAGGGCTACCTGAAGGTATTCGCGTTGGTTAAGCCCTTGTACGGTATAAGTTGTAAATCCTGCAAAAACATTTCCGCTAAAAGGCAGGCAACTTCCTTTGAGGCAGATGGGACCAGGGTAAGTGCTGTTTGGCTGGTGATTCCAGCACGAAGAGGGGAGTTGTGTGGAGAAAAGGTCAGGTGAACCTGTTGTTGGTGCATACCAGTTCGTGACAGAAGCTGCAAAATCGATGGGTCCGTAAATCCCGCAAAAGATGGTGCCAGGACTCTCGAACCCGGGATTCGGAACCAGATTTTGTCCATGAAGAGATGGTGGCAGGATGAGGATGAGGATGAGGATGAGGGGGTGTATTGAAGGCTGTGAATGTTTCTTGTCCATTTCTTCTTGGTTTTAAGTCTGCTTGTAATTCATATACATAAATAGACAAATATTGCCCTCTTGTCAAGAGAATGCAGCATCAATCCTGATGTATGAGGTGTTTTAGTGGCAGTGACTACTGGACTCCAAGATTTTCGGGTCTAGGCGGTTTTATCAGCCCTGCTGCTGGTATTGCTGATTGACCCAGTGGGCGCAATCTTCAAAGGTCTTAAAGCACAATTTTTCAGGAACGAGGCCGGGAATAAGGTTGATCTTCCGGAACATATACATGACCTGGGGTTGGATGATGGTGAACGCTACCGTGATGCCTCTTTTTTGCAATTCTTCGACAGCCGTTTCTATGGCATACAACCCGCTTTGGTCGACGTATGGTACCTTACGCATCCGGATGATAACCAGCTCAGCCTCGTGCGGTACGCTTTCCATTTGCTGCCTGAAACGCGTGATGGCACCAAAAAACACCGGTCCATCCAGGCGTTGAATGAATATTTTCTTCAATAGTCCCGGATTGAGCTCGTTTTCGTCATCCCAAGGGATTTCGCGATCATCCACAGATGAAGGGCTGAGATGCGTCCCGGAATCTACCAGGTCACCGGCTCTCTTCATGAAGAGTACAGAAGCGATAATCATTCCGACTCCGACAGCCTGCAGCAGGTCGATGAAAACAGTGAGGAGCAGGACCACGATCAGGGTGACGGCATCCGCACGGGGTATAAGGAATAGATCAGCAAGTCCCTTGCGGTCGATGATGCCGATCCCGACAGTGATGAGGACGCCGGCCAGGACGGAGAAAGGAATCAGTGCAACGAATTTCCCCAACCCGATAAGTGCCAGAACCAACACAATGCTATGGATCACACCGGAAAGCCTGGTTTTTCCGCCACTGTTCACATTAACCAGGGTGCGCATGGTGGCACCGGCACCCACCAGCCCGCCAAATAGGGCGGCAAGCGCATTCCCTGCGCCTTGCCCGATGAGCTCACGGTTGCTGTCGTGCTTTGTATGCGTAACATTGTCAGCAACAACGGAAGTTAAAAGGGTGTCGATGGCTCCCAAACCGGCCAGTGTGACTGCAGGGCCGATCAGAAAACCCAGATCTGAGAATGAGAGATGCGCCAGGTTGGAGAGCTTTAATTCAGGAAGCCCTTGCGGCATTGAACCGATTATGGGCACGTCCAGATGCGCCAGGTATGCTACCAGGGTTCCCAGGATGAGGGCAGCCAGACTGCCAGGAATGGCCTTCGTGATGGCAGGCATAGTATATATAATGGCAATGGTGATGCCTGCCAGTAACAATGCGGAGGAATTGGCCTCTGGCAGGGCCGATGGAAAGCTTGTAAGAACCGCAGTTAAAGTCCCGGGTGAACTGAGCCCGATCATCGGAAACAACTGCAGTGCTATGATAATGACACCAATTCCGCTCATAAAACCTGAAAGCACCGGATAGGGGATGTAGCGGACATACTGACCCAGTCGAATGAGACCGAAGCCGATCTGAATAAGTCCTGAGAGGAAAAAAGTCAGGATGACGGCGCCCACCCCCAGTTCAAGGCTGCCATAATGCCCTGCCACCATGCCAGCCAGGGATGCAGCCACCACTGTCATGGGACCTGTGGGCCCCGAGATCTGTACGGGAGTGCCCCCGAAAAGCGCAGCTATAAAACCAAGAATGATGGCCCCGTAAAGCCCTGCTTCAGCTCCAAGACCGGATTGTACACCGAAAGCCAGGGCCAGTGGAAGTGCTACGACACCCGCTGTGATGCCCCCGAATAAATCACCTCTGATATTCCTGAACATGAGGGCAAAGGTAAATTAATCCTGTTGAGCCAGATATCTTGATTTGTTAAATAGAAGCGTTCCAGTTAGGGAAATCCAGTGAAAGCTTCCATCGGTTTTTCTTATTGGTGCTAATCTTGATGTTGAAGAGATTATTATTGTATTTTTGGTGGATAAAACAATCCACAAAAAAGAAATAGCCATGGAACTGGACCCAAATGTATTTGTAAGTGAGGTAGTTAGTCAAAATTTTCAGGCAGCAGATGTGTTCACACGCCACGGGATCGACTTCTGTTGCGGTGGCCATATCAGCCTTGAGCAGGCTGCCAGGAAGTCGGGCACGGATGTGTCGGCGCTGATTGTCGAATTGAACGATGTCATGAAAGAACCCGATCGTGAATCGGACCTGTTTCGCCGGCTTGCGCCGGATGAACTATGTCGTTACATTGTGGATGTTCATCATACGTATGTTCGGACCAATATCGTGACGAACAGCGATTATTTGTCAAGAATTGTAATGGCCCATGGCGATCGCCACCCTGAACTGGAGACTGTTCAGCGCCTGTTCCAGGTATGTGCTGTAGCACTCACAACGCATATGCAGAAGGAGGAAGTGGTCCTTTTTCCTTTCATCTCCCGCCTGGTTAAAGCTCGTCATCTCAATGAGAAAATACCGGAGATGAGTTTGCAGCATATTGAGAATCCCATGTCGGTGATGGAAGCCGAACACGATGAGGAAGGACGGCGGTTCAGGGAAATTTCCCGTTTAACCCAGGGATATTCAACGCCATCCGATGCCTGCAATACTTATCGGGTTGCGATGCAAAAGCTCCAGGATTTTGAGCAGGATCTTCATCGGCATATCCACCTGGAAAACAACATTCTTTTCCCGGCTGCCCGCTTGCTGGCGAAGGAAGTACTAACATAGTGTACATTTGTCATACCTATGTTATCCAAATCCACGGAATACGCCATCCGGGCCTTGATCTATATCTCGGCCAGCAATCAGCAGGGGAAAAAGCCTGGTTATAAAGCCATTGCATCCGAGATCGGAGGCCCTGACCAGTTTGTTGCCAAGATATTGCAGGCCATGGTGCACCGCGGTATACTGCAGGCTGGCAGGGGTAGGGGAGGTGGTTTCAGCTTCCTTCCGGAAGCCCGTGAAATCACGCTTCATGACCTCATTATGATGCTGGATGGAGAGAAAAAATGGTACGGATGCGGTATCGGACTGGAACGCTGCAGCGCTGAAAATCCCTGTCCATTCCATCAAATCTATGCGCCTGTACGTGAGCAAATTCTGGACATGCTCAGGAGTACCAGTATTCTCGGACTTTCTGAAAGTGTGATGGAGGGTCGTACCAAGCTGTCTTCTGTCTTACCCATGTTGTCTGTCCAGGAATAAGAACAGGCTGAGAATAAAGAGCGCATCGTGGCCTGATGGTTAGCCTCTTCATAATCCACACTTAAGACGTATTTTCCTTTGGAGCCACTTGCATCCCAGCAGTAGTACGACCGATTATTTCGATATTTTTGTTGAAAAGGATCAGCCCTGTATAAGGGTGATGTTTTATATAAAAAGTTACTTCTGAGGCTATATGAGTAAATGGATGATCAGGTTGGGTGTTCCCTTGTTGGTGGGCTTGTTGGGAGCAGCCTGGATCGCGTGGCGAATGTATGTGAAAGTGTTCAGTCCCGCAGTCCACGTACCCACTGGACAAACCTGGCTCTACATCCCTACCGGTGCCGGCCTGACGCAGGTTTGTGACAGCCTGATGTACAACGGGTGGCTCGCCGACACCTCGCAATTTGCCTGGGTAGCCCGCCGGATGGATTATGCCGGACGCGTTAAGCCAGGGCGTTACCAGATCAGTGATGGCATGAGTCTTCGGGAGCTAACCGGCCTGTTACGGTCCGGTGCCCAGGATCCTGTACGCCTGGTCGTCAAACCCTTCCGCACCATGCCTGAATTAATTGCCTTTCTAGACCAGCAGCTCGAACCTGATGCCAACTCGCTGACGCAGGCGCTCAGGGATCCTGAAGTGCTCAAAAAAGCTGGTCTGACGGAAGAGCAGTCGCTCCTGCTGGTCATTCCCAATACCTACGAGGTATGGTGGAACACTTCTGCTTCCGGTTTTGCCGAGAGGATGGTTGTGGAATACGAGCGCTTCTGGACCGAAGAAAAAAGGCTGAAGGCTGCAGATCTGGGTCTTACCCCCATGCAGGTAGGTATCCTGGCCAGTATTGTTCAGGAAGAGACAAATAAAAGAGATGAGATGTCCCGCATCGCCGGTGTATACCTCAACAGATTAAAAATCGGGATGTTCCTTCAGGCTGATCCCACTGTGAAGTACGCTCTGGGAAATCCCGCAATCCGCAGAATCCTGTTCAAACACCTTGAAACAGATTCACCATATAACACTTACCGCTACGGAGGTTTACCGCCCGGGCCGATCGCCATGCCTGAGACCTTTGTGCTGAATGCCGTCCTGAATGCAGAAGA